>JADMIO011101855.1_pt1 | contig 139668 bp, 125 predicted proteins | sample 8958161 | NCBI WGS metagenome assembly JADMIO01 (sample SAMN16585339, study PRJNA669376) | soil metagenome | isolation source: Crop rotation soil | place: USA: Cullars Rotation, Alabama | collected 2011
GGCGGGCCGGCCAGGCCTGGCCAGCCGCCGTGCCTTGCTGGCGGGGGTAGGGCTGCTCGCGGTCACCGGCGGCAGCGCGCTGTTCTGGCGATCGGCCAGCGCCGAGGTTTATGAAACCGAAGTCGGCGAGCAGAAGCATGTCGCCCTGGATGATGGCAGCCAGCTTTTCCTCGATGCCCGGACCCGGATCGCGGTGTCGTTCAGCGAGACCGCCCGGGTGGTGGATATGCAGTATGGGCGGGCCAATTTCCGCATCGTGCCGGATCTGAAGCGGCCGTTCATTGTTGAGGCGGCGGAACATAAAATCGTCGCCACCCGCTGCAATTTCGATGTGCGCTGCGAGAACGGCAAGGTCCAGGTGGTGCTGATCCATGGCGAGGCCGACGTCAAACCGGCTTCGGACGCAGACGGCCAGGGCGAAAGGCTGAAGGCTGGCGAAAGGCTGGTCGCCTCCAATGATGTCGAAAAACGCGACAAGCCCGACATGACTCATGTGCTCGCCTGGCAGACCGGCTACGAGATGTTCGACAAGGAAAATCTTGCGCAGGTGGCGGAGGAGATGAACCGCTATTCCACCGTCCGGCTGGAAGTGGACCCCAGTGCGGCCGGATTGAAGGTCAGCGGCATGTACAGGGTGGGCGACAACAGCGCCTTCGCCCAATCCCTGGCAAAATTGTTGCCCATTGCAGTGCGGCAGAGCGACGACGCTTTGATCCTTACAGCGGATTCCGAGCCGTAAAGGGGGGTGGGGAAATCGCGCCCCCCGAACGTCTGTTTTCCTATAGCGGCCCCTTAAGCGGCCGAGAGATCAGGGGGAACAATGGCCAAGTCACGCTGGAGCGCCCTGCGCCCCATCCTGTTCGGCAGCGTCGCCGTCCTTTCCATCAACGCCGCCGCGGCGGCCCAAGGCAACCGGATATCCCTGGCAGAGCAGCCCATGTCGGATGCCTTGCGCAGCGTGGCGCAGAAAACCGGCGAAAGCATTCTCTTCACGCCGGAATCGGTGGAAGGCCTGCGCGCGCCGGCCATTTCCGGGGATATGAGCGCCCGCCAGGCGGTCAGCCTCTTGACCAGCGGCACCGATCTGGAAGTGGTGCCCGACGGCAACGGGTTGATCGTACGCCGCCCTTTCATGCGCCGCGCGGTGGAGCAGGTGCCCCAGACCGTGGCCGGCGGCCTAGCACCGGTGGAAACCGTGGTGGTCAGCGGCTTCCGCTCCAGCCTTGAGCAATCCCTGGACATGAAGCGCCGGGCGCTGGATTCCTCCGACAGCATCCTGGCCGAGGACATCGCCAAATTTCCCGATCTCAATGTTTCGGAATCGCTGCAGCGCATTCCCGGCATCACCCTGGCCCGCGACCAGGGCGAAGGACGGCAGATATCTGTGCGCGGCTTGAACTCCACCTTCACGCGGGTGCGCATCAACGGCATGGAAGCGCTGGCCACCACCGGTTCGGAAGACGTATCGGGCGGCGCCAATCGCGGCCGCTCCTTCGACTTCAATGTCTTCGCCTCGGAACTGTTCAGCCAGTTGACCGTGCACAAGACCGCTTCGGCGGAGATCGAAGAAGGGTCGCTGGGGGCCACCGTCGATCTGCACACCGCCCATCCTTTCGACAAGCCGGGCTTCACCTTGGTGGCAAGTTCGCAGGCCGGTTACAACGATATGTCGGGTGGCTTCAATCCGCGTTTTGCGGCGCTGGTTTCCGACACCTTCATGGGCGGGCGGCTGGGTGTCCTGGTGTCGGCAGCCTACCAGATTCAGAACGGTCTGGAGGCCGGCGCCAGCACGGTGCGCTGGCAGAACGACAATACGGCGCAGAATGCCGGTCATACGTCGCCTTTGATCGCGGGCTGCGTCAACAATGTGCCGGCCGCCACCTCGCAATGCGCCACCGGCCAACGTTTCGCTTATGTCGCCTTCAATCCGCCCGCGCCTTTGCCCGGCACGGCCTCGTTGGCCTCCCAGACCACGGCCTTCTTCCCCAGCAGTTGCGTGTCTCCTACGGCCCCCAACCCGCCGGCAACGCTACCCAATTCCACGGGCTATGTGGCTGCCAATGCCGGCGGCCCGAACCGGCAGACACGCGGCCAGGTTCCCAATGGCAGCTGCTTTGGTTCCTCGGTTCAGCCCAACAACTACGATGTGGTGAACGAGGCCTTTCATCCTCGTTTCCCGCGCTATGACAATATCACCAATCATTCCAAACGCCTGGGTCTGACCGGATCGGTCCAGTGGCAACCGGACGACCAGACGCTGTTCACCCTGGATGCGCTGTTCGCCGACTTTGCGGTGGTGCGCAACGAGTATTATCTGGAAGCGGAATCCTTCTCCAACAACAATGTCAGCAACAATCCTGGCCTGGTCGCTCCGATCCTGGGTATCGGCAGCATCGGTGTGCTGAATTACGAAATCGATCCTGCCACCAACAATCTGAACTATGTCCAGGCCACCAATGTCGGCCTCAGGTCCGAGCATCGCCTCGACCATCTCGACACCCGCTTCACGCAAGTGTCGCTGGATGCCGAGCATGAATTCAACAGTGCGTTCAAGATCCACGGCCTGGTGGGCTATTCCCAGTCCAACCACAACAATCCCATCCAGACCACCTTGACGATGGATTACGATTGCACCGCTGTCACATCCTCCACGGGGGCGCTCTCGGGCTGCCCAGGGGGAGGCGGTACTGCGGCTCAAAACGGGGCCGGCACGCTGACAAACCCCTATTCTTTTGACTATCGCGGTAACCTCGCTTTACTGCCCTCTTTGACCTACGGCAATGTCGATGTGACTTCGACTAATGGCTGGTTCCTGTCGCAGATCCGCTCGCGCCAGAACTACCTGCACAGCAGCTATCGCACCCTCCAGGCTGACTTCGCGTGGAAAGCCACGGAATGGCTGGATGTGAAGGGCGGCGTCGACTACAAGAATTATGGCTATAGCGCCACGATCACCGCCCGCACCAACGGCACCACCGCCAGCCAGGACAATATCATTCCGGCCGCCATGACCACAAATGCGGTGCTGGCGGCCAATTCTCAGTTGACCACCATCCACGGCATCAACGTGGGCGCCGGAACGCCTACCACCTGGGCGGTGCCCAATATCGATGCCTTCAACAACCAGTTCCATATCTGGGACCAAACCCAGTTTCCCACTGTGCAGGCCAGCGGGGCACCGCCTTGCAATACCGCGCCCGGTTGTTCGGCCTTCCTGCAGGGACCGGGACAGTTCCTCAGCCAGAACGGCATCATCCGCGAAAACGACATCGGCTTCTGGATCCAGGGCGATTGGAATGCGCAATTCTATGGCGCGCCCTTCCGGGGCAATATCGGGCTTCGTTATATCGAGACCACCCAGGATTCGATCGGTTACAGTTTCGATCCGGGCACAAGGTCTATCGTCACCGCGCAACTATCGCGCACCTATCACGACGTGCTGCCGTCGATGAACGCGGTTCTGGAGCCGGCGGACAATTTCCTGATCCGTTTCGGCGCGGCCTATGTGATGGCGCGCCCCGACCTGATCAACCTGCTGCCCGGCGGCGCCACCGCCACGGTGACGGGCAGCAATTTCAACGTCACCCTGAACAATCCCAACCTCAATCCGTTCCGGGCCAAGACCGCGGACCTGTCGTTCGAATGGTATTACACCAAGGGTGGGCTGTTCTCGGTCGCCTTCTTCTACAAACACCTGGATTCGCTGATCCAGACCGTGCGCCAGTCGATCGCCTTCAACCAGAATACCGATGGCGTGCCGGTGTCGCTGGTGCAACCGGCCTGCGGCGCCTCCTATGTCGCGCCGCCCGCCAGCGGCTGCAACGAGGCGGCGACTTGGCTGTTCTCCAAGCCGATCAATTCCAAGGGCGCGCCGCTCTATGGCACGGAAATTTCCTGGCAGCAGCCGTTCGATTTCCTGCCGAGTATTTTGGCCAATACCGGCTTTACCGGCAACATTACCTTCGTGCAGGCGACTCAGACCTATTTCAACACCGACGGTTCGATCCTGACCAAGGCGGATCTGACTGGGCTGTCGCAGACCTCCTGGAGCGGTACGCTTTATTACGACGACAGCCAGTTCATGCTGCGCGGCACGGCGACCTACCGCAGCAGGTATATTCCCAATGGCGGCGTCAATCCGGGCAACCTCAACGACTTCCTGATCAACACCTCGACCTTGAATCTCGATATGGCGGCGAGCTACAGGATCGACGACAATTTCACCGTGACCTTCGACGCCATCAACCTGACCAACCAGCCCAGCACCCAGCTCGCGGATTCGGTCGGCCGGCGGCTTTATTACAATCACTATACCGGCACCAATTACTTCGCCGGGCTGCGTTATTCTTATTAGGGGAGCGGCCGCCCACCCCCTGTTAGCGATACCGTAAACCGCTATACTCATCCCAATAATAAAGGGAGGCGGGATGCGGAAACTTGTTCTTTTGCCCCTGTTTGGGGTGGGGCTGTGCGGCGCCGTCATTGCGGCCCCGGCCCCGGAGCGGCCGCCGGTCACCTCGGTCTCGCATCTGTCGGTCTATGCCAGCGATGCCGCCAAGGCCGAGCATTTCTATGTCCATGACCTGGGCGCGGTGAAGATGGCCGACCCGGAGAATGCGCAAGGCGCCCGTTACTATTTCTCCCCAACGCAGTTTGTCGAAGTGCTGCCCTTGCCCGCCAATGCCGGATTGAACCGGGCCGATCACATCGCCTTCAACACCGCCGATGCCGAAGCCATGCGCCGCTATCTGGCGTCGAAAAAGATCGCCGTGCCCAAAGCCGTGACCAAGGGCGCCGACGGCAGTCAGTGGTTTCATGTCAAGGATCCGGAAGGTGTGGCGGTGGAATTCGTCCAGGCCGCGCCGGCCGCCGTCGCAACCAATACGCTGTTTCCCCACATCATCCATGTCGGCGCCATCATCAAGGATCGCGCGCTACAGGACAGTTTCTATCGCGACATACTAGGGTTTAAGCCCTACTGGTATGGCGGCATGAAGGACGATGCGCCCCCCACCTGGGTGTCGCAGCAGGTGCCGGACGGCACCGATTGGCTGGAATATATGATCACCACCAATCCCGCGCTGACCCAGGCGCAGATGGGGGTGCTCAATCATTTCGCCTTGGGCGTGCCCAACATGCAGGCGGCCTATACCAGGCTGTGGAATGACGACCGGCTGCAAGGCCAGGTCGACCGCGGCCAGCAGACCGTTCCCAAGATCGGGCGCGATGCCAAATGGCAGCTCAATCTGATCGATCCCGACGGCACCCGCGCTGAAGTGATGGAGCTGCGCGCCATCGGCAAGCCCTGTTGCTCGCCTTTCACCGCCGCCGATCCGGAGAAGTAGGATGAAGTGGATTCTGGCGGGACTGCTGGCGCTGTGGAGCGGTGTGGCGATGGCCGCACCCGCGATCAAGGTGATGATCCTGGATGGCGCCAGCGCCGCGGCCTATCATGACTGGAAGCTCGGCACCCAGATCATGAAGCGCCAGCTGGAAGAGACCGGCCTGTTCGACGTGACGGTGGTTACTGTGCCGCCATCGGCCGGCGATTTCTCAAATATCCATCCCGACTTCGCCAAATACCAGGCGGTGGTGCTGAATTACGACTCCCAGGACTGGCCGGCGGCGCTCAAGAGCGCGTTCGAAACTTATATGAAGAATGGCGGCGGGCTGGCGGTGGTACATGGCGCCGACAATGCTTTTCCCGATTGGCCGGCTTTCAACGAAATGACCGGCATCGGCGGCTGGCGCAAGCGCGACGCGCCCGCCGGACCCAAATGGTATTATCAGAACGGCAAGCTGACTTCCGATCCCGCGCCCGGGCCCGCAGGCCAGCATGGCAAACGCAAGCCTTTCCCATTGGTGGCGCGCGCGCCGCAGCATCCCATTCTGCGCGGGTTGCCCGCCGAATGGATGCATGCCGCCGACGAGCTCTACACAAGATTGCGCGGCCCTGGAAAAAACATGACCGTGCTGGCCACCGCCTATGCCGATCCCGCCAACCGGGGCACCGGCTTCGACGAACCGATGCTGATGGCATTGACCTGGGGCAAGGGGCGTATCTTCCACACCACCATGGGACATGACGCCTTGGCGCTGTCCTGTGTCGGCTTCATGACCACGCTCCAGCGCGGTACGGAATGGGCCGCCACTGGCAAGGTGACGCAGAAAGTGCCGAAAAATTTTCCTACCGCCGACTCGGTCAGCTATCGCGCCGATCTGGCAGCCATGGATCCGGCCCAGGCCGAAGGCATTACCACCACCTTGCCGCCTGCCAAATAAGAGGTAGGCTTCCCTGTAAGAACAAGGGAAACGCCATGAAAATCCTCGCTATTGCGGCTGCGCTGTGGGCGTTGCCATTCGCCGCCTTGGCGCAGCAGGGCATGCCGCGTCCCGCCACCGAAGCGCCGCCTTGCACGCCCTCCATGGGCCTGAATTTCATCTGCGGTTTGCCCCAGCCGGAAGACCTGCTGCAGATCGGCGCCAGCAAATGGGTGATCGCCAGCGGCATGGCACCAGACGGCGGCATTTCCCTGATCGATAGCCAGGCCAGGACGGCGCGGCGGTTCTTTACGGGCACCGCCACGCCCGACACCAAGACCTATCCCGATTGCGCCACGGTCCCGGAAAAGTTCAACACCCATGGGCTGGCGCTGCGGCCGGCGCGGGTGACAGGGACTTATACGCTTTATGCGGTGACCCATCTGCCGTTTGAGAGCATCCAGGTCTTTGCCGTGGATGCGCGCGGCGCCGCGCCGGCTATCAGTTGGACCGGTTGCGTCAAACTGCCGGCGGATTACCGCACCAATTCCGTCACCGCCACCCGCGACGGCACCATCCTGGCCAATGTGCAGATGCACGGCAACGCCACCGACTTTATCAGCGGAAACATCACCGGCGGGGTGTGGCAATGGAAACCCTCGGACAAGAAATTGCAGTTGCTGAAGGGCACCGAGCTTGCCGGCAATAATGGTATCGAAATTTCGCAGGACGAAAAGGAATTCTATATCGCGGTCTCCGGCACCCAGACGGTGGCGATCTACAATCGCGCCGATACCGCCAAGCCGGTGCGTGTTATCCGCACGCCCTGGTACAATCTGGATAATCTCCGTTGGAGCGGCAATCGCCTGATCGCGGCGGGCATGATGTTCGATGAGCCCGCCTGTGGCGGCACCCGCAAGCAAATTCAAGACGCCAAAGGCAATTTAAGCTGCCATCGCGGCTGGGTCGTGTCCGAACTCGATCCCAAGGCGATGCGTTGGAAAATCCTGGCCTATGGCGAGCCCAATCCGCTGTTCGGCGGCATCGCCACTGGTCTGGTGATCGGCAACACGCTGTGGATCGGTTCGTTCCAGATGGACCGGGTGGCGTACCGGACATTGCCGGGTCCTAAATAAGTTCCCGGCCTCGCGTCGCGCTTGGCCGCGCGCCGCTGCGGCGTTCGTCGCTCAAATCGATCCACTGGATCGATTTGACCGCGGCGCTACGCTGTTGCTAGGCGCCGCTGGTCGCTCCTCACCCATCTTCGCTGCCAGCAGCAAGGCTTGCGTCATCGCCTCTGCCTTGGCCTTGCCCTGGCCCACAATGTCGAAGGCGGTGCCGTGCGCCGGGGTGGTGATGGGCGCGGGCAATCCGCCAGCTACCGTGACCCCGCGTTCGAAGCCCAGCAGCTTGACCGCGACCTGGCCCTGGTCGTGATACATGGTGACAATACTGTCCAAGGCGCCGTCGCGCGCCTTGAGGAAGATGGTATCGGCGGGGAAGGGGCCCTGGATCGGCAGGCCTTCTAGGTTCAACTCCCGCGCCGCCGGTTCGATAATGTCGATCTCCTCGCGTCCGCAGGTGCCGCCATCGCCGCCGTGGGGATTGAGCGCCGCCACCGCGACTCGCGGACTGGCAAAGCCGGCCTTTTTCAATGTGTGATAGGTCAGCCGCGCCGCCGCCTTGATGCGATCCTTGGTGACATATTTGGGGATATCGGCCAGCGGAATATGGCTGGAGATGCGCGAGGTCCACAGCGTGCCCAAGGTGTTGAACTCGCAGAAATAGTCTTGGACCCCGAAATAATCGGCGAAGAAATGCAGCTCGTCCTCGAACGCCATGCCGCCTTTTTTCATCGCCTGCTTGTTGAGGGGGGCGAAGCAGATGGCGTCGATCTTGCCGGCCTTGACCGCATCCAGGCAGGTGGTCAGGGCCAGGCGGGCGCCGCGGCCCGCCGCGACCGTGACTTGCGCCGGAATGACATCGGCCTTGGCCACACTTTCCAACTCCAGAAACATCGGCGCGCCGCTGCCGCGCGCCTCATCCCAATTGCGGATGGTCTTGACGGCATGCGCGGTCCCGGCGATGCGTTGGCCTTGTGCCCACACCCAGGCATCCCCCACCAGCACGATGTCGGCGGCCGCCAGCGCTTCAGGGCGAGCAAGCAATTTCGCCACCAGTTCCGGGCCGATGCCGGAAGCATCGCCGAAGGTCACGGCCACAACGGGTTTGGTCATTATTTTGCTCTCAAGGATGCGGTGTAGGCGGTAAGATTGACGATGTCGCCCGCGGTGAGATTGGCGCTCACCGCTTGCATCGCTGCCGCCATTTCGCCATGCCGCGCGCCTTGCTGGAAGTCGTATAATTGCCGCGCCAGATAGCTGGGCGAACGCCCGGCAATGGCGGGGGTTTCGTCGACGCTGCCGCGCAGCCCCGCACCGTGGCAGCCTTCACAACCAAGGGTGGACGCCAAACGCCGGCCTCTGGCCACCGCGCCCACCGGCACATAGACGATGAAACCGGCACGCGGATCGCGCAATTGCTCGCGATCGACATTGGCCGGGGTTTCGATCACCCGCACACCGATCGGCTGGCGGGTGCGGTCTTCGTGCGGCAGCCACATGCCTTCCTGGCTGCGCATTTTGGGCACGCTGGCGCTCTCGACCACCTTGATCGCAACGGTCGGGGGCAAGGAGGCGTAGTAGGCGGCGGCTTCGACGATTTCCGCCTCGCTCATCGCTTTGGCGAAATCCACCATCTGCTGAGCATTGTGCTTGCGCGGTTCCGCGCTTTTGCGCGTGCCCGCTTTCATCTCGCGCAACTGGCGCGCCATATAGGCGGCATTCAGCCCCGCGAGATTGGCGTTCTGCGGCCGGCCTTTGCCGTTGGGATAGTGGCAGGCGGCGCAGGCGGTGATCTGGCGCGCCGGATCGCCCGCCGCGATGATGCGCGGCATGACGGGATGATCGCCGGGATACCAATCGGCCGGCGGCTTGCGGCCCGCGCCGCTGATCTGGCTGCGGGTGAAGCGGCCGTCCGATCCTGGCAGGCTGTATACAGTGCCGTCATCGCGCGGCGCGGTGGCCTCGTTTTCGGGCGTGGGCACGCCATAGGCCCAGTCTGGATAGGAAGCGGGCTGGCCGGCCCCGCTCAGGGCCAAGACAGCCGCCGCAAGCAGTAGAAATTTTTTCATGGCGATTCTTTCCCCGCCTCGCGCTAATATGTCTGACAAATGCCGCGAGACGCATTTGCCCTTTGGAGGATATTATGAAATTCCCCGCTTTGGTCTTGGCTGCGATACTAGCCTCTGGCGGGGCTTTCGCCCAACAGGCGCCCTTGATGAATCCTGTGGCGATTTCGGTCGACCTGGGCAAGACGGTCGGTCCCTACAAGCCGATCTACAGCTGGTTCGGCTATGACGAGGCCAACTACACCACCGGGCGGGACGGCAAAAGGCTGCTGCGGGAACTGCGCGATCTGAGCCCGGTGCCGGTCTATATCCGGGCGCATCATCTTTTCACCACCGGCGACGGGACGGCGGAGCTGAAATGGAGCTCGACCAATGTCTATCGCGAGGATGCCGGCGGCAAACCGATCTATGATTTCACCATCCTGGACGGCATTTTCGATGAATATAAAGCCGCCGGCGTGGTGCCGATGGTGGAGTTGGGCTTCATGCCCAAGGACCTGACCAGCGGCACCAACGAATATCAGGTTCACTATCCCGGCCGCACCACGGCGGGCAGCGTGCAGGCGCCGCCCAAGGATTATGCCAAATGGCAGGAGCTGGTGCGGGTCTTCACCGCGCATCTGGTGCAGCGTTATGGCATCGAGACGGTGAAGGGCTGGTATTTCGAGGTCTGGAACGAGCCGGACATCGACTACTGGCACGGCACGCCGCAGGAATATTGGAAGCTGTATGATACGGCGGTGGCGGGAGTGCGCGCCGCGCTGCCGGGCGCGAAGGTGGGCGGTCCCGCCACCACCGGGCCCGGCGCGGAAAAAGCCTACAAGTTCCTCGACGATTTCCTCACCCATGTCACCGAGGCCAAGGTGCCGCTGGATTTCATCTCTTTCCATGCCAAGGGCCGCCCGCAGATCGAAGGCGGCGAGGTGGTGATGGGCCTGGCCAAGGAAATGAACGATGTCGCCAAGGGTTTCGAGATCGTCGCCCGTCACAAGATGAACAAGCTGCCCATCATCCTCAGCGAGGCCGATCCCGAAGGCTGCGCCGCCTGTTCGATGAAGGTCAATCCGGCCAACGGCTATCGCAACGGCACGCTTTATCCCTCCTATACCGCGGCCGCCTATAAAGGCCTGTTCGAACTGGCCGACCGCTACAAGGTCAATCTGATCTCGATGATGAGTTGGTCCTTCGAGTTCGAAGGCAAGGAGTATTTCGAAGGCTTCCGGTCCCTTTCCACCAACGGTATCAACAAGCCGGTGCTCAATTTCTTCCGCATGGCGGCACTGATGAACGGAAGGCGGGTTGGGGTTTCCAGCAGCGGGCAAGTGAAGCTGGACGATATTATTGCCAGTGGCGTACGCGGCTCTCCCACTGTGGACGCCTTTGCGACGGCGGATGGCCGCCAAGCGGCGATCATGTTGTGGAATTATCACGATGCGGAAAAAGCGGGGCCGTCGGCGCCCGCCACCGTCACGGTGACGGGTCTGCCCAAGACTGCGTCACGGGTGCGGCTGAGCCATTACCGGATCGATGACAATCATTCCAACGCCTATACAATCTGGAAGGCGATGGGCTCGCCGCAAAATCCCAGTCCCGCGCAATATGCCGAGCTCAAGAGCAAGGATGGCTTGCAGTTGCTGGAATCGCCACGCTGGATCGATGCCAAAGGCGGAGCGGTGAGTATCAGCACCGACATGCCGCACCATTCGATCTCGCTGTTGCAGCTGGATTGGTGACCGCTAGCTGACCTTCATGCCTATTTTTGTAGGATTTTGCAGTAAACTCCGATGGCAGATACTCGCCCTTTTAGGATATGAAAAACTTCGTATTTTTCTCCGCGACAGGGTGCTCCTGAAGATCGCAAAATCCATCGTTCCGCCGAAGCGAACAGGCGCCAGTCATCCACATTGATGCCGCGCTTTAAACTCGTATATTTTACGCCCGCGGGTGCCCTAACAAGGAGCGACCATGTCGCTTCCTTCTCAGAGCTCAATCGTTTTTCAAATGCTTTTTTGGCATGCTGTCCGATCGATACGCCCTCGAACTCTTCGCCATCCTGGGCAATGCATGCATAGGGCGCGGGTCCCGAGTCAGACGGAGTGCAGTTCAATTCCTTGGAAATCGCGCGGTGCTGTGAAAACTGGAAAAGGAGCCCAGTCGCAATAACCATTCGGGTAATCGCTCCACAGCGCAGACGGCGTTGGGATCCGTCACGTCTCCGGAGTATTAGCTTGGACTTCAACGTCATTCCTCGCTAAGACAGGTGAATATGTACCGGAACGGGCGTATACACGCTCTGACGAGCAATCAACTACGACGTCAGGCTTGCACATCCACCCAGGCATGCGACTTGTGGCTGGCCATCTCGGCTTCCAGAATTTTCATCTGCCTCAACCCATCGGCCAGTTGCGGATAATCCGGCGCCAGGGAAGGATCGCTGATCGACGCATAAAAGCGGCGGAACAGCTGCTTGTGGGTGTCGGGATAGCCTTCGGCATGGCCGCCAGGATAATCGGCAAAACCGCGCGCTTTTTCATTCATGAGTGAGGGGTCTTTCAGCAAGACCTGGTTGGGCGCATCGCGATGGCCCAGCCACAACTCCTCGGGGCTTTCCTGGCGCCAGGTGGCGCCGCCCTTGGTGCCGTAAATTTCCAGCACCAGGCCGTTCTTGCGCCCGGCGGAAACCTGGCTGGCGGTCATCGCGCCGCGGGCGCGGCCCATGCGAAACAAAGTGGCGCCAAAATCCTCGGTGACGATGGGCGTATCCACCGTTTCGCCCGCCATGCCCAGTTTGCCGCTGAAACTTTCGCCGCCGCCTTTCGGCTGTTTGCGGGTGGGATAGAAAATCTGAAAATCGCTGCAAACGGAGGAAACTTTCAGCCCGGTGACATGCTCGGCCATGTCGAAGAAGTGCGAGCCGATATCGGCCATCACCCGTGAGGCGCCGCTGACTTTGGGGTCTACCCGCCAGTTCCAGTCGCTCTCATACAGCATCCAGTCCTGGGAATAGGTGCCCTGGACCACCAATATGTCGCCGAATTCTCCGGCCTCGCGCATCCGGCGCATCTGCTGCACCATCGGATAATAGCGCAGATTGTGACACAGCCCGCCGCGCAGCTTCTTGGCCGCCACCAGGTCGGTCAAGATTTGCGCTTCCTCCACGCTCATCGCCAGGGGCTTCTCGCACAGCACATGCTTGCCGGCTTCCAATGCCGCCTTGACGATGGGGAAATGCGAGACATTGGGGGTGGTGACATGTACCGCGTCGATCGAGGGATCGCGGATCACGTCATGCCAGTCGCCGGTGGCGTTGAGTACATTATAACCCGCGGCCGCGGCGCGCGCTTTGTCCGGGCTGGTGGCCGCGATTTCCACCACATCGACATTCTCGACACGGCGCAGGGCTTCGAGGTGGACCCGGCCCATGAAGCCGGTGCCGATCACCGCGGTACGAATGCGATTCATTAGACCCACCAGGCCGCGGCGGGTTTTTCCCGGATCACCAATTGGCTGAGCAACGCCGCCGCCTTGGTCAGGCCTTCTTCCGGCGCCATCAAACTGTCCTCATGCTCGATGGACAGGACATTGTCATAGCCATACATGCGCAAGGTGGAAATGAACTCGCTCCACCATTCCGCGCTATGGCCATAGCCGACGGTGCGGAACATCCAGGAACGGTCGCGTTCCTGGGTATAGGGCTTGGTGTCCAGCACGCCGACCTTCGGCATATTGGCGGAATAGAGCTGGGTGTCCTTGGCATGGACATAGTGGATGGCGTCGCCCAGCACCCGCACCGCCTGGATGGGATCGATGCCCTGCCAGAACAAATGGCTGGGATCGAGATTGGCGCCCACCGACGGACCGGCGATGGCGCGCAGTCTGAGCATGGTCTCGGGATTGTAGACCACAAAACCGGGATGCATTTCGATGGCGACCTTCACGCCATGATCGGCGGCGAATTTGCCATGCGCCTTCCAGTAAGGTGTGACGACCTCATCCCACTGCCAGTTCAGCACATCCAGGAAATCCGGCGGCCAGGGGCAGGTGACCCAGTTGGGAAATTTGGCATTGGGAGAATCGCCGGGACAGCCGGAGAAATCCACCACCGTCTTCACCCCCAGCTTTTCCGCCAGCAGGATGGTCTTGCGGCTGGTCTCGCTGTGCTTTTTTGAGATTTCCTTGTCGGGATGCAGGGGATTGCCGTGACTGGACAACGCCGAGATCGTCATGCCGGCATCGGCGATCTTGCTCTTGAAGGTTTGCAGCTCGGCCGGATTGTCCAGCATCGACAATTTGACATGGGCGTCGCCGGGATAATTGCCGGTGCCGAATTCCACCGTGTCGATATTCAAGGATTTGAGCTTTTTGAGCACTTCATCCAGCGGCAAGCCGGACAGCAATGGCGTGAACACACCCACTTTCATGGCAACCTCCCAACAGCCCTGAAAAAGGGCTTATGGTACCGATTTCAGACTATTAGACGGGCCCGCGCAACGGCGTTTTAACGGCCGACAGGGTGTCATTTGCCTTGCGCTTCGGCCACCATTATCCCTTGGATTCATGACCTATCCCGATTTCGTCCTGTCGCTCTCCTGTCCCGACCGCCGCGGCATCGTGGCCGAGGTCACCCGTTTCCTGTTCGAGCGCAACTGCAACATCCTGGACAGCCAGCAGTTCGGCGACCGCGCCAATGGGCGTTTTTTCATGCGGGTGCACTGCCAGTCCGAAGGCGGGCTGGAAATCGCCAGGCTGGGAGATGAATTCGCCTCCATCGCCGGGAAGTTCGCCATGGCGGCCGAGATCTTCGACAATAGCCGCAAGACCCGCGCCGTGATCATGGTGTCCAAATTCGGCCACGCCCTGGTCGATCTGTTGTATCGGGTGCGGATCGGCGCCATTGCGATGGATGTGCCCCTGATCGTCTCCAACCATCGCGATTTTGAGGATGTGGCGGCGGCGCAAAACATCCCCTTTGTTCATCTGCCGGTAGCTGCGCAGAACAAGACGGAACAGGAAGCCCGCCTTTCCGCCTTGCTGGAGGAGCACAGGATCGATCTGGTGGTGCTGGCGCGCTACATGCAAATCCTGTCGGACGGATTCTGCAAGCCGCGGCAGGGCCGGATCATCAACATCCATCACAGTTTCCTGCCCAGCTTCAAGGGTGCCAATCCTTACACCCAGGCGCATGACCGCGGCGTCAAGCTGATCGGTGCGACGGCGCATTACGTCACCGGCGATCTGGACGAGGGCCCGATCATCGATCAGTCGGTCGAACGGGTCACCCATGGTCTGGACGCGAACGATTATGTTTCCGTCGGCCGCGACATCGAAAGCCGCACCCTGGCGCGCGCCGTCAAATGGCATTGCGAGCACCGTATCCTGCTCAACGGCAAGAAGACGGTCATCTTCTCCTAGTGAATTTTTTCAGCCGCTGTTGCGCAGGCCTGCCGCCACGCCGTTGATCGACATGTGAATGCCGGCATGGATATCGTTGCCGCCATCGCCCTCGCGCCGCCGCCTGAGCAGGTCCACCTGCAGATGATTGAGCGCATTGACGTAGGGAAGGCGGCTCTGAATCGAGTCCGCCAGGCGCGGATTGCGCGCCAGCAATTCCGCCTGATCGGTGATTTGCAGCAAGGCGTCATGAGCGAGATGCCATTCCGCCTCGATCCGCGACATCACAGTCTGGGCAAAGGGACGGTCCTGGACCAAGGCGCTATAACGCCGGGCGATGGGAAGACTCGATTTGGCCAGCACCATTTCCATATTGGCCAGCATGGTGCGGAAAAAGGCCGACTTCTTATATAGCGGCTTGAGCAGGTCCACCCCCACTTGGGTCGCCGCGGTGCCGAAGCCGAACCAGCCTGGCAACATCACCCGCGCCTGGGACCAGGAAAACACCCAGGGAATGGCGCGCAAATCCTCGATTCTGGCCGATTGGGTGCGCGAGGCTGGCCGGCTGCCGATCTTCAGATCGGCAATCTCCAGCAAGGGCGTGGCCTGGCGGAAGTAATGCTCGAAATTCGGCGTGTCATAGACCAGGCCGCGATAGGCGCGGAAGGCATGATCGGAAAGCTGCGCCAGCAGAGCGCCGCCGTCATGATCGACGGCATCGTCCTGCGGCGACAGTTCCGCCAGCAGGGCGGCGGCGACAATGGTCTCAAGACTGGCCTGGCCGATATGGGTGTCGCCATATTTGGACGCCACCACTTCGCCCTGCTCGGTGATGCGGATGCCATGCGCCGAAGCCTCGGAGGGCAAGGCGCGGATGGCGTCAAAGCTGGAGCCGCCGCCCCGGCCCACCGCGCCGCCCCGGCCATGGAAGAAGCGCATCCGGACACCATGGCTTTTGCCCAACGCCACCAGCCGGGCGATACCGGAATAGATTTCCCAGCTTGACGTGACATAGCCGCCATCCTTGTTGCTGTCGGAATAGCCGATCATTATTTCCTGGAGATTGTCCTGGGCCTGGATCATGGCCCTGGGCAAAGCGGCCCCGAAATAATGCGCCATCACCGCGGTGCTTTGGCGCAGATCCTCGATGGTTTCGAAGAGGGGCACGATGCGCAGCCGTGCTTGCGGTTTTTCGGCCGGCAAGAACAACCCTGCTTCCTTCATCAGGGTCGCGACTTCCAAAAGGTCGGATGGCGTGGCGGCCTTGGAAATCACATATTGCGCAATGGCCCCCTTGCCGAAATTCTGCTTCAGCGCCGCCGCCTTGTCGGCGATCGCCAGCTCCCGCGCGGTTTCGGCGGAATATTCCGCATAGGGCGAACGCAGCGGCCGGGCATGGCCAAGTTCGCCCAACAACAAGACGGCGCGTTCCTCTTCGCCCAGCGCCAGGTAATCCGCGACACCGGCAATGTTCAGCAGCTCCGCCACCGCGCGCTCATGCACATCGCTGTTCTGGCGCACATCCATGGTGGCGAGATGAAAACCGAAAGCGCTGACCGCCTCGCGCAGATTGAGCAGCCGGCCTTCGCCCAGATCGGCATCGCCATTTTCCACCAGCGAAGCGGCAATCACATCCAGGTCGGCGGCGAAATCCTCCGGCGCGGCATAGGGTTCCGTCTTGAAGCGTGGCGGCCGGACCGGGCCGGCCCCCAGCAAGGCGGCACGCGTGGCCGCCAGGCGGGCATAACAGGTGACCAGCGCCCGCCGGTAGGGTTCGTCTTCCTGATGTACCGAGACCTGATCGTCCCGCGCCGTCAGTTTGCGCAGCGCCTCGCTGGTTTTGACCAGGGAGTCCGACAGCGATAATTCGGCGCCCAGGGCGTGAATTTCGCTCAGATAATAGTCCAGCACGACTTCCGCCTGGCGGCGGACCGCATAGTCCAATGTCTCCGGTGAGACATTGGGATTGCCGTCGCGGTCGCCGCCCACCCAGGAACCGGGCCGCAAATAGGGCATGACCTCGCCATCCAGCTTGAACAGACGCGCCAGGCGGCGTTTGACCAGCGGCAGGCCCGGCAGAAAGGTGCGGGCGAAGATGGCGAGATTGTTTTCGATTTCGTCCTGCACCGCGATGCGGTTGGACCGCAGCATGCGGGTCTGCCACAGGATGCGGATGGCGCGCTTGAGCTGCTTGTCGATCTCGTCGCGTTCAGCGGTCTGGATGCTGGCGCCGTCGCGCCGTTCCAGCAATTCGCTGATCTCATTTTCGCGATCCAGGATCGATTTGCGCCGCACCTCGGTAGGGTGGGCGGTGATCACCGGCACGAATAGCGCGTCCTTGAGATAGGTTCGCACTCGCTTTGGTGTCAGGCCGGGATGCAATTCCATCCGCTGCGCCGCGCCCGAGCCCAGCGCCTTGGTTTCGCGGCGCGCGATGTGATCGTCGGCGATATTGGCCAGTTGGGAAAAAATGGAAAAGGCCCGGATCAGGAGCAGCAACTCCCCCTGGCTGCGGCCCTTGAGCATATCGAGCGCGCTCTCGCCGCTGCCTTCGCCCGAGCGATGTTCGCCCACCGACTGGCGGCGAATGCCTTCCACCAATTGAAAGGCGTCCTCGCCATGCTGCTCGCGGATCACTTCGCCCAAAAGACGGCCCAAAAGCCGGATCGAAGCCCGGTCTTCGCGCGGTAATTTGGGTTGTTCGGTCATGGTCTTGCGGTGGCGGGGTTGCCGGTTACACTAGCCCCAAAAAGGGCGGGCAAAAAAGCGCCTGCAGGGGAAAATAGTGGGCTCGAATTCCAGCATGACATTGCTGCCGCTCGATTATATCGAGTTCTTCGTCTTTCTTGCGGCATTGTGTCTTGTCGGCTTTTTTTCCGGACGCGGCGAGCGTTCTTCCACAACTGACTATTTTTTAGCCGGCCGCAGGCTGCCCTGGTATGCGGTCGGCGGCAGCTATGTCGCCGCCAATGTCTCGACCGAGCATTTCATCGGCCTGGTCGGCGCCAGCTACATTATGGGCATGCCGACCGCTTTGGCCCAGTGGCAGACCACCCTGGCGGAAGTCATCATCGTATTTCTGTTCGTGCCCTTCCTGATCCGGGCGCGGGTGGTCACCGTGCCGCAATATCTGGCGCAGCGCTTCGGTCCCGGTGTGCGGCTGGCCTTTGCGATACTGACGATCTTCGCCAACATCACCATCTTCATGGCGGCGGTAATGTATGCCGGCGGTCTGGCACTGTCGGGTTTCTTCGGCTGGCCTCTGCTGTGGTGCATTGTCGGCACCGGCATCTTCGCCGGCGGCTGGGCGGTGTATGGCGGCCTGAACACCGTGGCCTGGACCGGAGTGCTGACCGCCATCGTCAAGATCGGCGGCGCCACCTTGCTGACCGTTCTGGCGCTCAAGGCGATGACGCCGTCGGGCGGGATCATCGACGGCTTTACCTATGTCATCCAGAAGAATATCGGCGACAGCGGCATCTGGAAGCAGGCGCTGGAGGCGAGTACGCCGCATCTCACCCAGTATGGCGACTATAACCGGCTGACCGTGTTTCAGCCGCCCGATCATCCCCTGACGCCCTGGACCGGCACCTTCTTCGGCTTCCTGGCGGTGGGCGTGTGGTACGGGGTGATGAACCAGTTCATCGTCCAGCGCGTTCTGGGCGCGCGCGATATCTGGCATGCCCGCATGGGCATGGTGATGGCGGGCTATGCCAAACTGTTCCTGCCGTTGATCATCGTCCTGCCCGGCCTGATCCTGTTCGCGCGTCATCCAGAATTCATGCTGGGCGACTGGACCGCGGCCACCCATCGCGCCGATGGCGGCTTTGTGGTTCTGGTGCAGGAATTTTTCCCGGTCGGCCTGCGCGGTGTGTTGCTGGCGGTGCTGATCTGCGCCGTGCAAGCCACGGTCAGTTCGGTGGTCAACGCCACCGCTGCGATCCTGACTTTCGATATTTATGTGCCGCTGATCAACAAGGACGCCACCGAAAAACAGAAGGTCCGTTTCGGCATCTGGGCTTCGGTGGCGGCGATCACCGCCGGCATCGCCATGGCCATCGCCATCAGCAAAATGGATTCCGGCATCTATCAGTATATGCAGACCATCAATGCCCTGGTGGCGCCGCCCTTTGCCGCCATCCTGTGGGTGGGACTGTTGTGGAAGCGCACCAATGGGGCAGGCGCCATCGCCTCGATCATCGCCGGTTTCGCCACCGGGTTGGGTCTCAAGCTGATCGGCTATTTGTGGGTCATGCCGGCCTGGTTTTATCCCTTCGGCAACCAGGCGCCGGTCTGCCTTTTGATCTCGGTTCTGGCCTGTATTTTGGGAACCCTGGCGCATCCCGCACCCACCCCCGGGACCGACCCCGAACCGGTAACCTTTTGGAATTCGGGGGAGACCTTGCGCGCCGGCCTGGGCGACCGGTGGTATAAAAGCGTGGTGTTATGGGCCGGCCTTTCGTTGGTGATGACCTTGGCCGCCATGGTGATATTCTCTCAACTCTTCTTTCCGACAGGGACGGGACAATGAACAAGAAGAATCTTGCCGATCTGGTGATCCGGCAGTCCGAATTCAAAGGCGAGATGGGTGTGGCGCGCGCCGACATCACCCCGCCACCCAATATCTATTCCCGTTCCTGGGGCAGCGCCTTGCATGATGCCGCCGAAGGCATTCATCGCCCGCTGGTGACGACTTGCCTGTTCATCCGTGGCGGCGATCCTAGAATCGAAGTCTATCTGCTCTGCTTCGATTTGGGCTGGTGGTACGACATCGCCCATGAGATGGAGATCCGCAAAGCCATTCTGGAAAAGTCCGGTATTCGCGACGATCAGCTTCTCACCCATATGGGCCACACCCATTCGGGGCCCATCACCAATCTGCAGAATCTGGAACGCCAGGGCGGCGATCTGATTCCGGGTTACCGCGACAAGATCGTGGAGGGCGCGGTGGCGGCGCTTGTCGGCGCCAAGGCCAATGCCCAACCGGCCGTCGCCTCCTGGGCAGAAGGTCGCTGCGATATGGCGCGCAACCGCGATCTGGTTCTGGACAGCGAGACCTTCCTTTGCAGCGTCAATCCCGACGGCCCGACCGACGACACGGTGCTGGTTGGCCGCGTCACCGACATGAAGGGCAAGATCATCGCCACCATGGTGAATTATGCCTGTCATCCGGTATCGCTGGGCGGCGGCAACAAGCTGATCTCGCCCGACTATTATGGCGCAATGCGCGAGGTGGTGGAGCGCGACACCGGCGGCGCGCCTTGCCTGTTCCTGCACGGCGCCTCCGGTGACATGACACCGCTGCGCTCCTATGAAAGCGATACCGCGATTGCCGATCAGAATGGCCGCCAGCTGGGTTATGCCGCGTTGTCGACCCTGACCGGCATGCTGCCGCCGGAACAGGAAATCGCTTTCGACAGGATCGAGGATTCCGGCGCGCGTCTGGGCCGCTGGAGCCTCAGACCCAAGCCCGCCAACACCACCTTGAAGTCCACGGTGTCGGATACCGAGCTGCCCTATGTCGATCTGCCCTCCGAGGCGGAACTGATCGCAGCGATCAAGGGTTGCAACGACCGTCCTTTAAAGGAGCGGCTGGAACGCCGGTTGATGGTCCGTCACGATGTCGGCGAGGGAAAATCGCGCCAGGTACGCACAACCTTGCTGCAGATCGGTGATGCCTTTTTGGTCGGCGCGCCCGCCGAACCCTATAGCGCCTTCCAGAAGGAAATCCGCGCGCGTTTCCCCGGACATGCCGTGATGGTGCTCAATATCGTCAACGGCAATGTCGGCTATCTGGCCCCAGCTGAAACATATGACAAACCGGGCCTCTACCAGATCAAGATTTCCCTGTTCCGGCCCGGCTGCATGGAGCAGGTGATTGAAGATACCTCCAAATCGATGAAGGCGCTGGAAACTGCCCATGGATAAAAACATGTCGTCCGAAACCGTGCTGCAGCACAATCGCCGCTACATTCCCGGCGGCATTTCCTCGGTCAATCGCGCCATCGATCCTGCCATTACATTCGTGCGGGGCGAGGGCGCCTATCTGTGGGACAATGAGGGCAAGCGCTATATCGACTATCACGCCGGTTTCGCGCCGTATTTCCTGGGGCACAATTTCGCCCCCATAAACCAGGCGGCCGCCGCCGCCCTTTCCAGCGGCGACAGCCTGTTCGGCGCGGGCCCGTCCATCGCCGAAGGCCGGCTGGCGGAATTGATCTGCGAAAATGTCCCGGCGGCGGAGAAAGTGACCTTTCTCAACACCGGCAGCGAAGCCACTTCTTTGGCGATCCGCATCGGCCGCGCCATCACCGGACGCCAGCACATCATCGTGATGCAGGGCGGCTATAACGGCAATCATGACGAGCTGGCCGTCAATGTCTTCAACACCCTGGCCGAAATCGGACCGCGGGTGTCGCCGGGCGAATATCCCATCAAGCCGCTTGGGGCCGGCACCACGGTCATGCATAACCGCTTCACCCATGCGGTGAATTACAATGATCTGGAATCGGTGCGTTACATCTGCCGCCGCTTTCCCATTGCCGCGCTGATCACCGAGCCGCTGCTGCAGAATATCGGGGTGGTGAAAGCCAAGCCCGGTTATCTGGAAGGCCTGCGCGACCTGGCGGACGAATTCGGTTTCCTGTTGGTGTTCGATGAAGTGAAGACCGGTTTTCGCCATGCCCTGGGCGGCTATAGCCAGGTGTCGGGTGTGAAACCCGATCTGGTGGTTTACGGCAAGGCGGTGGCCAATGGTTTCCCGCTGGCGGCGGTGGCGGGCAAGGCCGAGTATCTGGACTCCATCATCGATCCCGATCCGGCGCGCCGCCCCTTTGTCGCGGGCACCTATAACGGCCATCCGGTGGCGGTCGCCGCCGCGATCGAGACCCTGCGCTATCTCATCGCCAACAAGGACACGCTCTATCCCCGGATGGAGGAGATGGGCGCGGCGATGGAAGCCGGGATCATGGACATCTTTGCCCGCCGCAATATCACCGCCTGCGTGACCCGTCAGGGATCGGCCTTTTCCTTCTATCTTATGGAAAAGCCGCCATCCGACCTGCATGACATTATCGAGGGGCATGATTTTGCCCGCGACGTGGCCTTGCGCCGCGCCTTGATCCAGCGCGGGGTGTTCTTTGTGCCCATTGCAACCAAGCAATGTTCGCTGTCCGCTGCCCATAGTGACGCCGACGTCAACTTCACCCTCGAACAGTTCGAAAGCGCCGTTGCCACAGTCTGGTAAGGCGCTCTGGTAAGGCGTTATAGTCGCGGCCAAATCACCCAAAGATCGAAGGGGAGAATTATGAAACGCATCGGGCTGGCCGCTTTGGCCATCGGCGCCACCTTGTCAGGCGCCCTCTTGTCAGACCAGGTCTTGGCGCAACCGGGGGTTCAGCAGAACGCAACGGCGGCGGGTCCGGCCGAGCTGCGCATCCCCGCCCGCAAGCAACAGGCGCCGGTGCCTGCTTTGCTGCAGTCGCGGGCCAATGAGATTTACAACACCACTTGCGCCGCCTGTCATGGCATTACCAACCAGGCCGGCCCCAGCGCGCGCGCGCTGTTCGCCACCGATTTCCTCGGCAGCCGCAGTGACGCCCAGATCGTGCAGGTGCTGACCGACGGGCTGCCCGGCACGCCCAATCACAGCTTCAAGACCCTGTTCTTTCCCGACGAGATCGCCCAGATGCCGGCCCTGCTGCGTATCCGCGGCGGCATCGTCAATCGCAAGGTCGGTCCGGTTCCCGACATCAATGGCAAGGCGTTCCAAAGCCAGAAGGCCAATTTCAAGGCCGAAACCCTGGCCAAGGGCTTCGATCAGCCCTGGGGCATGGCCTTCCTACCCGATGGGCGCATCATCTTCACCGAGCGCAATGGCAACATCCGTTTCCTGAGCAAGGACGGCAGCGTCTCCGCGCCGGTCAAGGGCACGCCCAGTGTGTTCGTGCGTCAGGACGGCGGCATGCTGGATATCGCCTTGCATCCCAACTATGCGCGCAATGGCTGGATCTATCTGTCCTATTCCAGCGTGCCGGCGGGCTATCAGGTGCAGCCGGGCGACGATCAGGCGCCCAACATGTCCGCGCCCACCATGACCTATGTGGTGCGCGGCAAGATCAATGCCAACAATGAATGGGTGAACCAGCAGATGCTGTTCAATCCGCCCGCCGATTCCTTCCGCGTCAGCGCCGACCATTACGGCTCACGCTTCCTGTTTGACGGCAAGGGGCATTTCTTCTGGTCAATGGGCGAACGCCACGACATGCAAATGTCGCAGAACCTGGCTTCGCCGCTGGGCAAGATTCACCGTCTCAACGATGACGGCAGCATTCCCAAGGACAATCCTTTCGTGCGGACACCGGGGGCGCTGGGCAGTGTCTGGAGCTTCGGCCATCGCAATCCGGAAGGCCTGACCTTCGATCCCGCCACCGGCATTTTCTGGGAGACCGAGCATGGCCCGGTCGGCGGCGATGAGGTCAATATCATCGAGCCGGGCAAGAATTACGGCTGGGGCATGGCCACCTTCGGACTGGAGCCGGGCATCGGCCGGCTGCATGCCACCGGCGTCACCGACCCCATCACCCACTACAATCCCTCGATCGGCCCGGCCGGCATCACTTTCTATACCGGCAACCAGTTTCCGGCCTGGAAGGGCAATCTTTTCATCACCGGCATGGTCGGCCAAAAGCTGATCCGGATGGAGATCAAGGACCGCCAGATCGTTTCCCAGGAGGTCTTGCTCCAGGACTATGGCCGGGTGCGGGAGGTCAAAATGGGGCCGGACGGCAACCTTTATTTGCTGTTGCAAAATATGAACGGCGATCCCAAGGGCGGCTCCATCGTCCGGCTGGTGCCCGCGAATTAAGGGCGCTAGGCTCTCCGCAAAGAACATAACAGCGGGGAGTGACATGAAACGGCGTGATTTTCTGACGGGCGCGGCGGCAGTGGCCGCGGGCGCGATTAGCGTGCCGTCCTTGGGCTGGGCGCAGGAGAAATCCAAGCTCAAGATCACCGGCATCCGGCTGGTGAAACTCACGCCGCGCCGCCCGCCGCCCTCTTACACGCCTTCGCCGGGGTCCTGGTCGACGCAAGGCGTGGAAGTGTCGGCGCCGCCCAACATCTATCCGGAATTCCGTCCCACCCGCAGCCTGTTCGCGGCCAAGAATGTGCCGGGCTTTATCGTGGAAGTTACAACCGACAAGGGAATTGTGGGTTATGGCGAAGGCGGCGCCGGCGGCGGCGCCATCGTGATGGGTCATCTGGCGCCCTTGATGATGGGACGCGATCCCTTCGATATCGAGCGCAATTGGGACATCAACTGGCGCGTCACCGAGTCTTACGGCCAAGGCGGCGTCACCATGAACGCCATTTCCGGTTTCGATAACGCGTTGTGGGACATTATCGGCAAGGCGTTGGGCGAGCCGGTCTGGCGCCTCTTGGGCGGTGAAACCAAGCCGCGGATTCCGGCTTATTGCACCGGCAACGACATCGAGCAGCATGTCGAGTTCGGCTACAAGCGGCTCAAGTTGGCGATGCCGGCCGGTCCGATTCGCGGCGAGGAAGGCAAGCGCGAGAATGTCGAGCTGGTGGCGCGCGCCCGCAAGGCGGTCGGCCCCGACGGCGATGTGATGTGCGATTGCTGGATGTCGTGGGACGAGCAGTACACCATCGAAATGTGCAAGCTGATGGAGCCTTATCGCGTCAAATGGGTGGAGGAAGTGCTGCCGCCCTACGACTTCGAAGGCTTTGGCCGGCTGCGCCGCAAGATCACCTCCACCAACATCGCCACCGGCGAGCATGTCTATGGCCGTTATGGCTTTGCCAAGCTGCTGGCGGCGGATGGCGCTTCCATCTGGCAGCCCGACGTTGCCTGGTGCGGCGGCATGACAGAGTTGCGCAAGATCGGCGCCCTGGCCGACGCCTATGACATTCCGGTGATCCCGCACAATGGTGGCGCCAATGGCGCGGTGCATTGGTCCATCAGCCATGTCAACGCGCCCTGGTCGGAGCTGTTCATGCCCGCGCCCGGCGGACCCAAGCAGGTCTACGACATGTTCGAGCAGCAGCATGAAGTCACCCGCGGACCCGAAGGCATCTACCAGCATCCGTCCCGCACGCCGGGCTGGGGTTGGGATGTGATCGCGACGCCAATCTGAAGCGCAGCGATTTTGCTGTGCGGTAGGGCCCAATCCGGCAGCCAGGGTGCTGCCGGAACGGCTCCGATCTTCCCGATTGTCCGGGGTTCGACGTCCGTGGCGGGTCCGAGCCGTATTACTCACAGTCTAAGGCATTGAAATATATAGAATTCGTTCTTGCGGCGCCACGCCATGAGAATGAAGTTGCAAGTCACTTGCAAATAAAAAAGGCGTGTGTTTGATAGTTCCTCGCAAGTGAGGGACAGCATGCCGGGAAACCCCGCCATAAAGCCGCTTCCTGCCGCCAAGCCGGTCAAACGGATTGCGGTCAGCGAGCTGTTGAGCGGCGGGCGTGAAGCGGTGCTGTTGCATGGCGGCGATGAATACCGCCTGCGCCTCACGAGCAACGGCAAGCTGATTCTCACCAAATAGTCGGCCCGCCGTTTTCGTCGCGTACCAAGCCAGCCCCTTACGCCAGAAGGCCACCAAGGATGCCAGCCAGGTCGAAGAAACCAAATGCTGAATCTTGAAGGGGCCTCTCTCTATGTCTGCCAACCGCAAATCTTTCGCGCTTTCCGGCGCTTCGCTCAGCGTGCTGGCCACGCTCATCATGGCCGTGCCGGCTGGCGCGCAGCCGGTGCAGCTTGGCCCGGTCACGGTCCAGGACAATGCCGACAAGAACGTGCTGAAGAAGGCGCCGCCGGTTTCCTCCATGCCGTCTTCCAGCGTGCAGGACACGCCGCAGGCGGTGTCGGTGGTCAGCGGTGAGACCATGAGGCAGCAGGCCACCACCACCCTGGGCGAGGCGCTGCGCAATGTGCCGGGCATCACCATCGCCATCGGTGAAGGGGGCCAGCTTGCGGGCGATCAGTTCCGTATTCGCGGTTTCGACGCCAAGGACGACATCTATCTCGACGGCTTGCGCGATTTTGCCGCCTATACCCGCGACAGTTTCAATTATGAGGAAGTGCAGGTCCTCAAGGGTCCGTCCGGCCTGATGTTCGGCCGCGGCACCACCGGCGGCGCCATCAATATCCAGTCCAAGACGCCGTTCCTGGAAGATCGCAACATCGTCAATCTCGAAGGCGGCAACGGCTCGCATTTCCGCGCCACCGCCGACAGCAACTATCAACTGTCCGACACCTCGGCGGTGCGTCTCAACCTGATGTTCACCGACACCGGCGTGGTGGACCGCGATCTGGTCCACTCCCAGCGCTGGGGCGTTGCGGCCTCGGTCGCGCTGGGCCTGGGCACCGACACGACCTTCATCGCCAGCTATATCCACCAGGGCGCCAACGGCCGTCCCGACTATGGCATTCCCGTCGCGGTGCCGCCCACCAGCGTCTATGCCTTGCCCGCCACCGAAGCCGGCGTGCCGCGCAGTAATTTCCTGAGCTTCTGGACCGACAAGGACCGCAATGACGCCGATCTGGTGACGGCCAAGATCACCCATCGCGCCAATGACTGGCTGACCTTGCAAAATGATATGCGCGCCGCGGCCTATTCGCGTTATTTCCAGTACACCACCATCGACCGTTGCGACACCACGGCCGCCACCAACAACTGCGCCGGCACCTTGTATGGCCCCAATCCCACCACCACCCTGGCCGGTATCGGCGGCGGCGGTCCCTACAATCAGAACAGCTGGGGCGTGCAGGATGTGTTCACCGCCACCGCCAATTTCCATCTCGGCGGCTTGCGCAACACCTTGATCGTGGGCGGTGACGCTTCCTATCAGAACGCCGACCGCACGATTTATGCCTACACCTTGCCGACCACCGCCCAATACGCCTATCTGCTGGGCGGACGCACCCGTGCGCGCACTGATATCGGCGTGTCGCTGTTCAATCCCACCCATCTGCCGCCGCCGAACTACAACGTCATCGTGCCCACCGCGGCCAACAGCACCGGCGCCAATGCCGGCGCCACCAATGCCACCGCCACCACGGTGACCAATTCCAGCGGCCGGGCCACTGACCTGGCTTTCTTCGCCACCGACCGGCTGTGGCTGACCGACGCCTGGTCGATCATCGCCGGCGTGCGCGTCGACCGCTACAATGCCACCTTCAATGCCGTCACGGTGGGCACTGTGGCGACCGGACCCCAGACCACCACGGCCAAGTCGCCGTCCACCCTGGTCAATCCGCGCGCCAGCCTGGTGTGGGAGCCGGATGAGAACACCACGGTCTATTTCTCCTACGGCAAGGCGGCGATCCCGATCGGCACCTCGGTGGTGGGCGCGCCCACCCCGATCACCACCGCCAACCAGGCGCTGGAGCCGGAAGAAAGCGAAACCCTGGAACTGGGCGCCAAATACAGCCTGTTCGACGGCGCGCTGGGTCTCACCGGCTCGATCTTCAAGATTCTCAAGTCCAACGCCACCATTACCGATCCGGTCAGCGGTCTTGTGCAGTTGCAGTCCGGCCAGAAGCAGCGGGTGCAGGGCGTCGAGCTATCGGCTACCGGCAAGATCATCGACGATCTTTCGGTGACCGCCTCGTATACCTATCTGGAGCCGGTGATCACCTTCGATCTGTCGTGCAGCACCGCCACGCCGATCGTCTGCAATCCCAATCCATTCACCATCGGCAAGCAGATCTTCTTCGTGCCCAAGAATGCGGCCTCGGTCTGGGTGGATTACAACGCCAAGTCGCTGCTCGAGGGTCTGACCCTGGCCGGCGGTCTGGTCTATCAAAGCAAGCTGTTCAACGCGATCACCACCACCGGCACCGCGCCCAATCCCACGGGCATCAGCCGTATCGCCACCATTCCGGAAACCATCCAGCTGGATGCCATGGCGGCCTACGATTTCGGCGGCGCCTATCGCGTGCAGTTCAATGTCAACAATCTCACCGACCGGCTGAATTACAGCCAGTCCTTCGGCAATCGCGGCACGCCTTCGCCGGGCCGCACCTTCATCGTCTCGGTGGGGGCCGCTCTGTAACCATGCTGGTCCATGTCCCCAATCTGCTTTCCTCCGAGCAAGTCGCGCATATTCGCGGCGTGCTGGCGGGAACGGATTGGGTGGACGGCAAGGTGACGGCGGGATCGCAATCGGCGAATGCCAAGAGAAATCTTCAGGTTCCGGAAAATGCTCCCGCCGCCCGCGCTTTGGGTGAGATCATCCTGACGGCGCTGGGGCAGAATGAGCGTTTCACCTCATCCGCCCTGGCGATGCGCGTCTTCCCCCCTCTGTTCAACCGCTACGACCAGGGGATGAATTTCGGCGCCCATATCGACAATGCCATCCGCTTTGTGAAAGGCGCGTCCTCGCCGATCCGGGTGCGCACCGACATGTCGGCGACCCTCTTTCTCACCGACCCCGCCGATTATGACGGCGGCGAACTGGTGATCGAAGACACGTTCGGCAATCACACGGTCAAGCTGCCGGCGGGCGACCTGGTGGTCTATTCCGCCACCAGCAAGCATCATGTGACGCCGGTGACGCGCGGCAGCCGCTGGTCTTCCTTCTTCTGGATTCAAAGCATGATCCGCGACGAAGCCGCGCGCACCATGCTGTTTCAGCTCGACAACACCATTCAATCCCTGCGCAAGCAGGTGGGAGACAGCGACGAAGTCGTGTCGCTGACGGGGATCTACCACAATCTTGTCCGCCGCTGGGCGGACGCATGAGGGCACGATGAAATTCGCCACCGTCCGCAGCGCCATGTTCCAGATCCATATGTGGGTCGGGCTTATCCTGGGCGTGCTGCTTGTGATCGTCAGCCTGTCCGGTTCCATCCTGGTTTATGACGACAAGCTCGCCGAGCTGTTCAACCCGGCGCCCAAGGCCAACACCGCCGGCCAGCGCCTGCCCTTGACCTTCCTTACCGATGCGGCGCGCGCGGCCGCCGGCGATGCGGCGAACGGCCAGACTCAGATCGTGTTGCCGCAAGAGGCGCGCGAAGCCGCGATTGTGCGTTTCACGCGTCCGCCGCGCGAGGGTGGCGAGATGCGCATGGGCGCCGAAGGCGCGCCGCGTCGTGAAGGTGGCGAACGCCGCACAGCGGGGCCCGGCGGTCCGGGCGGCGGCGGTGGTATCCAGGTCTATGTCGATCCCGTTTCCGGCCAGGTGCTGGGAACCCGCCGTCCCGGCCTGCCGCCCACCTTTGCTTTCCTGCATCAGCTGCATGGCAGTCTGGCGCTTGGCCGCGACTTTGGCCGTCCGCTGGTGGGATGGCTTGGCGTGGCCATGTGCCTTCTGGGTATTTCCGGCCTGATCCTGTGGTGGCCCAAGCGCGGGCAATGGAAGTATGCCTTCAAGGTCCGCAGCACCGCCACGGGCCTGCGATTCCACCGCGAACTGCATGCCGCCACCGGCATCTGGATCTTCATCGTCTTCATGGCGGTCAGCTTTTCCGGTGTCGCCATCACCTTCCCCCAGACGGTGCGGGGGATCGTTTCGCTGGGCGGCTCCGCGCCGCGTCCCACCTTCAATCTGCGTGAAGGCCCCGCGGTCGAGCCGGTGGAAAATGCCAAGCGGCTTGGCGCCGATCACGCCTTCCTGATTGCCCAGAAGGCCATGCCGGGGGCGCAGGTCCGCAGCGTCACGGTCCCGGTACGCCCCGACCAGGCGATCAGCGTGGCCATGGCCTCGCGCTTCGGCACCACCGCCACACTCTATGTCAATCCCTATACCGGCGCGGTGATCGCGACCCGCGATCCGGCCAACAATGGCGGGGCCGACAGCTTCATGGCGCTGCAGCGCCCGATGCATGACGGGCAGGGCAATCTGGGAGGGATATGGGAATTCCTGGTGTTCCTGTCGGGCCTGGTGCCGCTGCTTTTTGTCATTACCGGCACCATCATGTGGCTGAAGAAGCGCAAGCGCCATATTCCCATGTCGACCATGACCGATGATGTCGCGGAGGAAGCGTCGGCATGACGGTTCCTTTTCCGCTTGACGCTTTTGAAACGGCGCAGCCCGTAAGGCGGGTTCATGCGCCCAAGGTCAATCGCGACAAGCTGATCAGTGTCGGTATCACCATTGCCGTGCATGCCGCGATCCTGGCCATGGCGCTGACCGCGGTGCATGTCTCGAAGACCAAGGTGATGCAGGAATTGACGGTCCAGATCACGCCGGAAAAGACCCAAAAGCTGGAAGAGATCAAGCCTGTGCCCAAGCTGATGACGGCGCCCACCGTCATCACCGCGCCGCCGCCGGTCTTCGTGGTGCGCACCATCACCCCGCCTCCGGTCGCGGCGCAGCCCCCGGTCGCCGCTCCGGTGAAACCCGCAATACCGGCGCCGCAGGTCTCCGACGGCGAAACCCGCGACTCTTATCTCGGGCGGGTGCTCGCCCAGCTCAACCGGTTCAAGCAGTATCCCCGCTCCGCCCGCCAGGCCCATATCGAAGGCGTGGTGATGCTGCATTTCGTGATGACGGCGGACGGCAGGGTGCAGAGTTTTGAGATCGCCAAGAGCAGCGGCCGCCCGGTGCTGGATGCCGAGGCTCTCGCCCTGATCCAGCGCGCCCAGCCGCTGCCCGCCTTGCCGGCGGATTTCCCAACCCGCACCCTGGATGCCCTGGTGCCGATCGAGTTTTATCTCAACCGCTGACGATCAAGCCGCAATCAGGGCGGCTTGTACGGCTTTCTTCTGCACCTTGGCCATGAAGCGTTCGCGGTCGATCACTGTGCGCTCATGGAAGCCCGACCCGATCAGCCCGCATTCGTCGTAGCAATCGACCCTAAAGCGCAGGGTGCGGCCCTTTACTTCCATCAGCTCGACATTGGCGGTGACCTTCATGCCCAGCGGGGTCGGCGAAACATGGCTGAGATAGACATGGGTACCGACGGTCTTCCAGCCGTCCTCGAGATAGGGATTGAGCGCCTCGATGCAGGCCCATTCCATGAAGCCCACCATGAAGGCGGTGCCGAACACCGGCGGCAGGTCGGCGAAACCGGGAAAGTCCGGCGTGAAGGCGGTGACAAGCAAGCGGTCGTTGACGTTGAGCGAAAGCGTATGGCTGATACCGGGAACAACGGCGTTGGTCATTTTGATCTCCTCTTTCTTTTGCATGTGAAATCAGTGCCCGCCCGCATGGGCAGGGTCGATGGCGCGGCTGGGCTTTGGCGCCAGCCAGATGGCGAAGGCGGCGATGGCAAAGGCGACCGCCACCACGAACATCAGTTGATTGGTGGCGATCATCACGCTCTGGCTCTGCACCAGATTGTTGAGCTGGCTCACCGCCGCGTCCTGGCTCATGCCGGAAGCCGCCAGGGTACGCAGCGTCTCGCCATTTTGGTCGGCTAGGCCCGCAAGTTCGGCATGGGCGACAACGGTCTTGTCGTCCCAGGCGGTGGTGACCAGCGAGGTGGTGACGGCGCCGGACATGGTGCGCAGGAAGTTCTGCAGCCCCGCGGCCGATGCGGTTTCGTGCTCAGCCACGCTTCCCAGCGACAAAGCGGTCAGCGGCACGAAGAAGAAGGGCAGACCGAAACCCATCAGGATCAGCGGGATGGAGATCTGCCAATAGGTGACGTCCATGGTGACATAGGTGCGCAGCAGCATCACCGCGGCGATCCACATCAGGCCGATAAAGACCATCCGGCGCGGATCCAGCTTCTTGGCCATCAGCATGCCGGCGATGGGTGCCATCAGGACGGCGGTTGTGCCGCTCCAGGCCGTGGTCATGCCGGCCCAGGTCGAGGTGTAGCCCATATAGCTTTGCAGCCAGAGGGGGGTCAGCACATTGGCGCCGAACATCGAGCCATAACCCAGGCTCAAGGTGAACACCGCCGCGGTGAAGCCGCGATGGCGGAACACTTTGAGGTCCACGATCGGATTGCTGTCGGTCAACTCCCAGGCCAGGAAGGCCAGGAAACCGATGATGGCGATGGCGGCAAGGGCGCGGATTTCCACCGACGCGAACCAGTCATGCTCCTTGCCCAGGTCCAGCATCAGCTGCAAGGCGCCGACGAACACCACCAGCAGGATCAGTCCGACCACATCGATGGGGGCCTTGATCTTGGTGGATTCAAAGCGCGCCAGGGTGCGGGCGATCAGCGGGGCGCAGCCCAGCGCGATCGGCACATTGATGAAGAAGATGAAGGGCCAGGAGAGGTTGTCGCAGATCGAGCCGCCCAGGATCGGTCCCAGCACGGGGGCGATCAGGGTGGTCATGGCCCACAACGCCATGGCGGCGGGGGCGCGTTCCTTGGGGAAAATCCGCATCAGCAAGGTTTGGGACAAGGGCATCAGACAGCCGCCCGCCAGTCCTTGCATGATGCGGCCGAACACCAGCATGCTCAGCGAGTTCGCCACGCCGCACAAGGCCGAGAAGACACCGAACATCATCATGGCGGTGGTGAACACGCGCACCGCGCCGAACCGCGCCGCCAGCCAGCCGGTCAGCGGCACCACGATCGCCTCGGCCACCGCATAAGAGGTGATGACCCAGGTACCCTGGCTGCTGCTGATTCCCAGACTGCCGGCGATGGTGGCCATCGAGACATTGGCGATGGTCATATCCAGCACGGCGATGAAGTTGGCGATCGCCAGCATGATGGCGGTCAGCCACAGGGCCGCGCCCTGTAACGGTGTATCCTTGCCCCCGGACATGACTAATTGACCTTGCTTGTATCAATGGTCGCGGTCATGGACAGGCCGACGCGCAGCGGATGCGCCGTCAGTTCCTGGCCATTCAAGGCGATGCGCACCGGAACGCGCTGCACCACCTTGATCCAGTTGCCGGTGGCGTTCTGGGCCGGGATGACGGCGAAGGCCGATCCGGTGCCGCCGCCCATGCCGGCAACCTTGCCGTGAAACACCACATCACTGCCGTAAAGGTCCGAGGTCAGTTCCACCGGCTGGCCGACGCGGACATCGCCAAGCTGACCTTCCTTGAAATTGGCGTCGACATAGGCCTGGGCCAGCGGCGTCACGGTCATCAGGGATTGGCCGGGCTGCACGCTCTGTCCGACCTGCGCCTTGCGCTGGGCCACCACGCCATCGACCGGCGCGCGGATCACGGTGCGGGAAAGGTCCAGGCGGGCCTTTTCCACCGCCGCGCGGGCGGCGACGGTTTCGGGGTGATTGGCGATGCTGACGCCTTTGACCATTTCGCTCTGGGCCACCAGGCTTTCGCGGGCGGCGGCCAGATTTGCTTCCGCCGCTTCCGCCGCGATGCGGGCATTGGCCAGCTGTTCGCGCGAGATGGCGCCGCTATCCGCCAGATTCTGGCGGCGCATGTAATCGCCACTGGTGCGCATGACGTCGGTGACACGGGCCTGGACGGTGGCGGCGGCGGCGGAGCGCTGGGCATAATATTGCGACACCCGCTGCAGGGTGTGCTGATAGTCCGCTTCGGCGCGCGCCAAGGCCAGCTTGGTGTCGCTATCGTCGATCACCACCAGCACATCGCCCTTGCGGACTGGCCGCGTGTCGTCCACTGCCACCTTGGCGATCGGGCCGCTGACCTGGGAATTGATCTGGGCCACCGAAGCGCCGACATAGGCATTGTCGGTGGTGACATATTTGGAAGCCTCGAAGGCGTAGTAGGCGCCATAGGCAAGGCCGACCTTGGCGACGGTCAGGCCCAGGCCGACCAGGAGCCGTTTGCGCAGCTTATTCCGCTTGGCGGCTTTTTCGGTGGAATCGATGGCGGGTGCGAAATCGGTGGTTTCGGCGGTGATGTCGGTCATTTCAGGCCCCTCGTTTAAAGAAAAGAAACAATTCCTTTTCCTTTAGCGGCGCGGAAAGAAACAGTTTCTTTTCTTTCCGTCAAGCGCTAATCTGCGCCCGTCAGCAACTTTTTTATAAAGGCTTGAAATGTTGAAGAAAAAATCGGCCAAAACCCGCGGTGGGCCCGGCCGTTTGTCTACGGAGGACGCCGCCAAGGTAACGGACCGGCTTCTGGATGCCGCTTTGGCACTGTTTACCGAGCGTACCTTTGCCGACACCACCATGGAGCAGATCGCCCGCCGGGCAGGGGCCTCTACCAAGACGCTTTATGCCCGCTATTCCGACAAGGCGGCGGTTTTGGATGGCGTGGTGAATCGCATCGTCAAACAGGCGCTGGAGGCCCATGCCGCGGCGACATCGATCGATCCCCGTCTTGTTGAGCCGCGCATCTTCATCATCGGGTTCGTAACGCGAATCCTGACTCAGATCTGCGGTGAGGCCGCCGGCCTGATTAGCGTCGCCTTGTCCGAGGCGCGGCGCTTTCCCATTATCACCAAGCAGTACAACGCCACGCTCGCGCGTGGCCGGGGTCTTTTTCAAAATGCGCTGGAGATATGGCACCAGGACGGGTTGCTGCCCAATCTGGTCAATCCGCCAATGGCCGCCATGCTATTAGTCAGCATGATGACGGATATGGCGCGTATCCGCACCGCGATGGGCGAGCCGATGACCAAGGCGGAGATCGACGCCTATGTCCCTTACGCCGCTGACATGTTCCTGCGGGGTTGCGGCTACAAGGCGAAAAGTTAGCGCAAACGCTGTATTTCCAGGCTATTGCCTCTCGACCCCTCAGGCCGGGCTGTGATTAGATAGCCCGATAAGCGCGGGTCATGCGCAATCAGAAACCAGGGGTGTTGATCATGGACAAGAAATCCAGGCGCGGCTTGCTGACGAAGGGGGCTGCCGTCGCGGCGGTTGCCGCCGGGGCCGCCGCTCTGTCGGGCAAAAGCGCCGAAGCTCAGCCCAAGCTGGAGAAGCGCTCGCCCTATCCTCCGCCGAACCCGCCGCCGGCCACCAAGCCGATGTTCTCCCGCGCCGTCGTCTACGGCAATATGCTGTTTCTGGCAGGCGTGGGCTATCACAAGGTCGGCAACATCGAGGATCACACCAGGGGTGTGCTGGACGAGATCAAGAAGAACCTGGAGGATGCCGGTTCATCGCTGCAGAAATGCCTCAAGGTCACCGTCTTACTTGCCCGCGGCGAGGATTATGAGCGCATGAATGCGGTCTATCGCAGCTACGACTGGGGTTCGCCGCCGCCGGTGCGCACCACAACGGCGGCCGCCTGGGTTCCGGGCGATTCGCTGGTTGAAATCGACGTCATCGCCTACATCTGAAAAGGAGCGCCCGATGGGCCTGTTCGGCAAATGGTCGCGCCGCGACCTGCTTAAGTCTTCCGGTATGGCGGCGGGCGCCCTGACGCCCATCGCCGCCACTTCCTCTCCCGCCATGGCGGAGAGCATCACCTTCACCGGCACCGACAAGGACAATCTGTTCACCCAGATTGGAGTGCGGCCGATCCTGAATGCCCGCGGCACCTACACCATTCTCAGCGGCTCGCGCTCCCTGCCGCAGGTCAAGCAGGCGATGTTCGAGGCCTCGCATTACTACGTCCAGATGGACGAAATGATGGAAGGCGTCGGCAAGGAACTGGCGCGCCTGAACGGTTGCGAATCCGCCATGGCGACCACCGGCTGCGAGGCTGCGATTGTGCTGGGCACCATCGCCTGCATCGCCGGCAGCAATATCGAGAAGTGCCAGGCGCTGCCTGAGATCAAGGCCAAGGACCAGGTCATCATCCCCAAACATTCGCGCAACCCTTATGACGTCGGTGTGCGCATGGGCGGCGGCGAGTTGATCGAGGTCGAGACCCCGGCCGAGCTCCGCTCGCGGATCACCGGGCGCACCGCCATGATCTATGTGACGTCCGATCCCCAGGAAGCCCGCAGCGTTTTGCCGATTCCGACCATCCTGGCCATCGCCAAGGAAAAGAACATTCCGGTGTTCGTGGATGCGGCGGCGGAAGAGCCCATGAGCCCCAATGTCTATATGCAGCAGGGCGCCAGTTTTGTCGGCTATTCGGGCGGCAAGTGCCTGCGCGGGCCGCAATCCTCCGGCGTGCTGCTGGGCAAGGCCGATTTGATCAAGGCGGCCTGGTTCCAGGCTTCGCCGCATCACAATTACGGCCGCGCCCTGAAATGCTCCAAGGAAGAGGCCATGGGCATCCTGGCGGCGATGCGCCAGTGGTACAAGCGCGATCATGCCGCCGAACAGCGCATGTGGCGCGGCTGGATGCAGACTGTCGAAAACCGGCTGAAGCCGATCAAGGGCCTGCAATTCGAATATCTGGAGCCGCAAGGTCTTTCCAACAAGGCGACGCGCTTGCGCATCCGCTGGGATGCGGGCCAGCTGGGCATAACCGGCACCGAAGTGGAAAAGCGCCTGAATGACGGCACGCCGCGCATCATGGTCGAGCCGGCGGTCGGCCGCCGGCCGGATCAGATGGCCAGCTACATCACCCTGATGCCTTACATGATGGATCCGGGCGAGGATCGCATTCTGGCCGATGGGATTTTCAAGGTCCTTAGCAATCCTGGAAATAATCCCAACCCGCCCGTGCCAAGCGGCGCGACGGCGGCGGTGGCGGGCAACTGGGCGGTCACCATCCAGTATACCTGCGGCATGGGTGAACAACACTTCGTCTTGAAGCAAGAGGGCAATGCCGTGACTGGCAGCCATAAGGGCGAGATCTATAACGCCACGCTGCAAGGCTCGATCCATGGCGATCAGATCAAGCTGCAAAGCCATATGCCGGTGCCGGGAAATACCATCCACTGGACCTTTGAAGGCTCGGTGCGCGGCAACAATGCGTCGGGCAATGTGAATATGGGCGAATTTGGCCCCGCCACCTGGACGGCGATCAAGGCATGAGCATCCTCAAGAAGCTGCTGGTCTGCAGCGCTCTGGTGCTTGCCGCCTCCGCGGCGCAGGCCCAGCCAGCCTACGATCTGCTGCTGCGTGGCGGCCGCGTCATCGATGCCAAGAACAAGATCGACGCGGTGATGGATGTCGCAATCAAGGACGGCCGCATCGCCAAGGTGGCGCCCGGACTGTCGGCGACCGACGCCCTTAAGTCGATCGATGTGCGCGGCATGGTGGTTTCGCCGGGACTGATCGACCTGCACACCCACAATTACACCGGAACCGGTGAGCGCAATTCCTATGCCGGCGATAACAGCATCCGGCCGGACGGTTTCACCTTCCGCACCGGCGTCACCACCGTGATCGATGCCGGTTGTGCCGGCTGGCGCAATTTCGAAGATTTCAAAGACCGTATTATCGACCGTTCCAAGACACGTATTCTGGCGATGCTCAATATCGTGGGCGCCGGCATGCGGGGCGGCAAGTTTGAGAACAACACCTTCGATATGGACGGCGAAGCCACCGCCAAGATGGCGGCGCGCTACCCCGGTCTTATCATCGGCATCAAAACCGCGCATTTCGAAGGCCCGGAATGGACCCCGGTGGAGCAGGCGGTCATCGCCGGCACCAAGGCCAACATCCCGGTGATGGTGGATTTCGGCGCCGACCGTCCCACCCGTCCGCTCTATGACCTGCTGACCAAGAAGCTGCGGCCCGGCGACATCTACACGCATATGTATTCCGGCCTGCGCCAGGAACAGGACCCCAAGACCCTCGGCCCTAGCAGGGGCTTCATCGAAGGCCGTGCTCGCGGAATTTATTTTGATGCCGGCACCGGCGGCGGCAGCTTCAAATTCTCGCTGGCCGTGCCGATGATCAAACAGGGCTTCAAGCCGGATTCACTTTCCACCGACTTGCATATCACCGCCATGAACAGCTCCACCAAGGACATTCTCAATGTCGCCAGCAAGTTCATGGCCATCGGCCTGACCTTGCCGGAGGTGATCGCCGGCATGACGGCCAACCCGGCGCGCGAGATCAAGCACGAAGAGTTGGGCAATCTTTCGGTCGGCAGTGTGGCCGATGTCGCAGTACTCAGCGTCCAAAAGGGCCGCTTCGGCTTCACCGACATGGTCAACACCAAGGTGGAGGGAAACCAGAAGCTGGTGGCCGAGCTGACCATCAAGGATGGCAAGATCGTGTACGACCTGAACGGCCTGGAAGCCCTGGCGTGGGACGCGCCGCAAGGTGATATCAGCCAGGATGCACGCTGGACCTCCTGGCCGCGGCCGGTCGTGCGTTCCCACTGACGACAGGGATGTTCTCCAAGCGCGAACTGCTGAAAGCCACCGCCAGCCTGGGTTTGGTGTCGGGCTTTCCCGCGGCCGCGCGGGCGGCTTCGCAGGGCGAGATCGCGGCGGGGCCTTTCAAGCCCGACTGGGAGTCGCTGAAAGCGCAGTATCAGGCGCCGCAATGGTTCCGCGACGCAAAGTTCGGCATCTGGGCGCATTGGAGCGCGCAATGCGTGCCGGAAGCCGGCGACTGGTATGCCCGGCGCATGTATATCCAGGGCGAGAAACAATATGACCATCACCTGGCCCATTACGGCCATCCCGCCGATCTGGGCTTCATGGAGATGGACAATCGCTGGAAGGCGGAGAACTGGAACCCCGAGGCGCTGATCGATCTCTATGTCAAAGCGGGGGCGAAATATTTCGTTTCCCTGGCCAACCATCACGACAATTTCGACAATTTCAATTCCCGCTTTCATGAGTGGAATTCCACCCGCATCGGGCCCAAGCGCGACATCGTCGGTACCTGGGCGAAAGCGGCACGGGCGCGCGGGCTGAAATTCGGCGTCTCCAACCATTCCGCCCATTGCTGGCATTGGTTTCAGGTCGCTTATGGCTATGACCCGGAAGGCGCGCGCGCCGGGCAGCGCTACGACGCCTTCAAGCTCACCAAATATGACGGCAAGGGCAAGTGGTGGGAGGGACTGGACCCGCAGGAGCTTTACGCCGGTGCGGTGATGCCGATGCCGGACGGTCTGACCTCGATAAAGGCCGCCAATGATTTCCACGAAGCCCATGACCGGGTGTGGAGCGAAACCCCGCCTTTGGCCAATCCCGCCTTCATCCGGCAATGGTATCTGCGCTGCAAGGACCTGATCGATTCCTACAAGCCCGATCTGATCTATTTCGACAATTTCGATCTGCCGCTGGGCCAGGCGGGATTGGACATGGCGGCGCATTATTACAACAGCTCGATTGCCTGGCATGGCTCCTTGCAGGGCGTGGTGAACTGCAAGGCGCTGCCGGAGAACCGCCGCGCCGCGGTGGTGGAAGATGTGGAGCGCGGGTTCCGTTCGGAAATCGTGCCCCATCCCTGGCAGACCGACACCTGCATCGGCGACTGGCATTACAATCGCGAGCGCTTCGAGCAGAAATCCTATATGAGCGCTGCGGTCGTCATTCACCGCCTGTGCGATGTCGTGGCCAAGAATGGCTGCCTGCTTTTGTCCATTCCGGTGCGCGGCGACGGCAGTATCGACTCCGAAGAGCGCAAAATCGTCGAGCAGATCGGCACTTGGACTCAAAGGTTCGGCGAGGCGATCTATGCCTCACGGCCCTGGAAAGTTTCCGGCGAAGGCCCGACCCGGATCGCCTCTGGCCAGTTCGGCGAGGAGAAGATGAAGCCGTTCGAGGCCGCCGATATCCGCTTCACCACCAAGGGGCCGGTGCTTTACGCCATGACCCTGGGCCGGCCGTCGGGCATGGTGAATATCGCGTCCTTGGCCAATAGAGGGTCGGTGAAACGGGTCGAGGCGGTGGGAAGCAATGCGCCGCTGAGCTTTACACAGGATGCATCGGGCTTGCATGTCACTGTGCCGCCGAACGCCAGTCACGAATTCGGCGTGGCCCTGAAAATTTCCGGCGACGGACTGATTTGAAAAGGGCCTGAAATAAGTCTGACGCAGTGCAAAAACAAAAACGGCGGGGACTGGCTTGCGCCGATCCTCGCCGTTCTTTGTGATTTGCTTCTCTTTCGATCAGCTCTTCACAAGACAGATGATAGCACTGCTGTGTTTGCATGCCAGCGCTTTCAGATGGCTTCTGATTCGTAGCTGTGGATAATAGGCTTTTGGCAGATACAGGCAGTAGGGGTGGGTTCGTGGCGTTTCCCAAGATAAAGCAGGTTCGCGCTTTCGTTGTGCGTGGCGGTGGTGCCGATTACCACGATCAAGCAGGCGGTCACTGGATCGATGACCATATCGCCACGCCCATGGCGCGCTATCCCGAATACCGCCAAAGCCGCCAAAGCTTCGGCATCAATGTGCTGGGCACCCTGGTGGTGGAGATCGAGGCCGAAAACGGCGTCACCGGTTTTGCCGTCACCACCGGCGGCGAGCCCGCCTGCTTTATCGTTGAAAAACATCTGGCGCGTTTCCTGGAAGGGCGCGATCCCGCGCAGGTCGAGAAGATCTGGGACCAGATGTATTTCTCCACCCAGTATTACGGACGCAAGGGATTGGTGATCAACGCCATTTCCGGCGTCGATCTGGCGCTGTGGGATCTGCTGGGCAAGCTGCGCGACGAACCGGTGCATCAATTGCTGGGCGGCGCGGTGCGCGACGAGCTGGTCTTTTATGCCACCGGCGCCCGTCCCGACCTGGCCAAGGAAATGGGCTTTATCGGCGGCAAGATGCCCTTGCATCATGGTCCCGCCGAAGGCGAGGAGGGGTTGCACAAGGCGCTGGCCGAAATCGCCGCCATGCGTCAGCGCGTGGGTCCGGACTTCTGGCTGATGCTGGATTGCTGGATGGCGCTGGATCTGAATTACGCCACCAAACTCGCCACCAGGGCCTGGGAACAATCCGGCCTGAAATGGATCGAGGAGGCGCTGAGCCCCGATGACTATTGGGGCTACCGCGACCTGAAGAAGGCCGTGCCGCCGGGCATGCTGGTGACCACCGGCGAGCATGACGCCACCCGCTGGGGCTTCCGCATGCTGCTGGAGATGGAATGCTGCGACATCATCCAGCCCGATGTCGGCTGGTGCGGCGGCGTCACCGAGCTGATCAAGATCGCCAATCTGGCGGAAAGCCATGGCAAGCTGATGGTGCCGCATGGTTCATCGGTCTATTCCTATCATTTCGTGATCACCCGTCATAACAGCCCCTTTGCGGAATTCCTGATGATGGCGCCCAAGGCCGACAAGGTGGTGCCGATGTTCGCGCCGCAATTGCTTGGCGAGCCGGTGCCGCAGAAAGGGCGCATGAAATTGTCGGCGCTGGACAAGCCCGGTTTCGGGGTGGAGCTGAATCGCGAGGTCAAGCTGCACAGGCCTTATCCCAGGTAGCCGATGTTGGACGGCGATTACGATTATATCGTGGTGGGCGCGGGCTCGGCCGGATGCGTGCTGGCCAATCGCCTGTCCGCCGATCCCACAAAGCGCGTGCTGCTGCTGGAAGCCGGCGGCAATGACGACTGGATATGGTTTCACATTCCGGTCGGCTATTTGTACCTGATTGGCAATCCGCGCAGCGACTGGATGTTCGAGACGGTGGCGGAAGCGGGACTGAATGGCCGCAAACTCAATTATCCGCGCGGCAAGGCGATCGGCGGATCGTCCTCGATCAACGCCATGCTCTCCATGCGCGGCCAGGCCGGTGATTACGATCACTGGCGGCAATTGGGCTTGACCGGCTGGGGCTGGGACGATGTGCGTCCGATATTCCGCAATCTGGACCGGCATTTCCTGGGCGACACCGAACATCACCGCGCCGATGGCGAGCTTTCGGTGGAACTGCCACGGGTGCGCTGGCAGATATTGGACAGCATCATCGATGCCGGAGAAGAGATCGGCATTCCCCGCAGCGCCGATCCCAATACCGGCGACAATGAGGGCAGTTATTATTTCCACGTCAATCAAAAGCGCGGCCGGCGCTGGTCGGCGGCGCGAGGTTTTCTCAAGCCGGTCCTGCACCGGTCCAATCTGCGATTGGTTACGGATGTGCAGGTGGAACGGATGCTGTTTGAAGGCAAGCGCGCTGTGGGTGTTCGCTACCGCCAGGGCGATCAAGTTTTTGACGCGAAAGCCAAGGGCGAAGTGTTGTTGTCTTCCGGCGCCATCGGCTCGGTGCAGATTTTGCAGCGCTCCGGTATCGGTCCGGGCGCGTGGCTGAACCAGGCGGGGATTCCCGTTTTGCACGCATCGGAAGGTGTTGGCCGCAACCTGCAAGACCATTTGCAGCTGCGCGCCATGTACCGGGTCAGTGGGGTCAAGACCTTGAACGAGGTTTACTACTCCCTGCTGGGCCGTCCCCTGATGGGCTTGCAGTATGCCCTGCTGCGGCGCGGGCCCATGACCATGGCGGCGTCGCAACTCTGCATCGTCACCCGCTCCGATGCGTCGCAGGAGCGCGCCAATGTCCAGTTCCACATCCAACCTCTTTCGCTAGATCGTTTCGGCACGCCGCTGCACCGCTTTCCCGCCATCACCGTCAGTCCGTGCAACCTTCGGCCAACTTCGCGCGGCACGGTACGGATTACTTCGGCCGCGCTGGACGCGCCGCCGCAGATCGCGCCCAATTATCTCTCCACCGACGAGGACCGCCGCATCGCCGCCGATTGCCTGCGCTTGACGCGGCGGCTGATGCGCCAGCCCGCCTTGGCGCAATACCGGCCGGAGGAATTCCGCCCCGGGCCGGATATCGGCGATGGCGATGCCGAGCTGGTTCGTGCCGCGGGCGATATCGGCACCACCATTTTTCATCCCGTCGGCACCGCCAAGATGGGGCTGGCCAGCGATCCCTTGGCGGTGGTGGATGAGCGGCTTCGGGTCCGCGGCTTTGAACGCTTGCGGGTGATCGATGCTTCGGTGATGCCCACCATCACCTCAGGCAACACCAACACGCCCACCATCATGATCGCGGCCAAAGGCAGCGAAATGGTGATTGCGGATGCGCGAAGTGCCTAGGTAACAGGCGCCGGATTAAACAAAGTCAGATCGTTGTGCAGGCCCCAGCGGTCGGCCCAGACCTGTTTCCTGCCGCTGGCGACGTCCAGCATCAGATGAAATAATTCCCAGCCCACCTGCTCGATGGTCTTTTCGCCGGTGGCGATGGGCCCGGCATCCAGGTCGATCAGATCGTTCCAGCGTTTGGCCAGCTCGCTGCGGGTCGAAACCTTGATCACCGGGACGGCGGCCAGGCCGTAAGGCGTGCCCCGGCCAGTGGTGAAGACATGCAGATTCATGCCCGAGGCCAATTGCAAAGTGCCGCAGACAAAATCGCTGGCTGGGGTGGCGGCGAACACCAGGCCGCGCTGGCGCACTTTTTCGCCGGGCGACAGCACCGCGTTGATGGCGCTGGTGCCGGACTTGGCCACAGAGCCCAACGACTTTTCGATAATGTTGGACAGGCCGCCTTTTTTGTTGCCGGGGGTGGTGTTGGCGCCGCGGTCCACTTCGCCCTTGGCGAGATAATCGTCATACCAGCGCATTTCCCGCACCAAAGCCTCGGCGACTTCCCTGGTCGCGGCGCGCGGGGTGAGCAAATGGATGGCGTCGCGCACTTCGGTGACTTCCGAGAACATCACCGTGGCCCCGGCCCGCACCAAAAGGTCGGAACAGAAGCCCAGCGCCGGATTGGCGGTCAGGCCGGAAAAAGCATCGCTGCCGCCGCATTGCATGCCGACAATCAGTTCGGCCGCCGGAACCGTCTCGCGCTTGCGCTGGTTCAAGATTTTCAGCCGTGCTTCGACTTTTTCCATGATGCCGTCGATCATGGCCCCGAAGCCGACATAGGCTTCGTCTTGCAGGCGCAAGGTCCCGGTCTCCTGCCCCTTGGGCAAAAGCCGTTCCGGCGCCAGCTTTTCGCAGCCCAGGCCCACCACCAGCACTTCACCGCCGAAATTGGGATTGTTGGCGAGGTTCTGCAGGGTGCGGATCGGCACCACCGCGGCGGGTGCATTGATCGCTACGCCGCAGCCATAGGCATGGGTCAAGACCACGACATCATCGACATTGGGATATTTGGGCAAGAGCTCGGATTTGATGCGTTTGAGCGCGAACTCCATTGTCCCCGCCACGCATTGCACGCTGGTGGAGACCGCCAGGATATTCTTGGTCCCCACCGTGCCGTCGGCGTTGCGATAGCCTTCAAAACTGTAACCGGTCAGCGGCTCCGGCTGGGCGGGCGGCCGGGTCGCCATTTCCAGCTGGTCCAGCGGCGGGGCGGTGCCCATCACCACATTGTCTTCATTGATCCAGTCGCCGCGCGCAATCGCGCCCTTGGCGGTTCCGATCACTTCGTTATAGCGGATGACATCGCCGCCATCGGCGATATCGCGCAGCGCCACCTTGTGACCTTGCGGCACGAAATGGTTCAGCACTAGGCCGTCGGGAAAGGCTGTGCCGGCCGGCAGACCCAGGCCGTTGACCACGATCGCGACATTGTCGCCCGGCGCAACCTGAATGCGGCGGGGCGGCTCGTGCGGCGGCTTGTTCTGGATGTTCATGGTCCGATTATAGACCCCTTCACCGAACCAGGCACGGCCGTTTGGGGTCGAATTTCCAGCCAGGGATCAGGAATTGCATGCCAACCGCGTCATTGCGGGCGCCGTCGCCGAGATTTTTATAGATGGCATTGGCCTTTTCCACTTCCGCCATGTCGATCTCGACCCCCAGCCCGCCGCGCTTGGGCACCGAAACCAGGCCGCCCTTGATCTGGAACGGCTCCTTGGTCAGGCGTTGGCCGTCCTGCCAGATCCAATGGGTGTCGATGGCGGCGATGTTGCCGGGCGCGGCCGCCGCCACATGCGTGAACATGGCCAGCGAGACATCGAAATGATTGTTGGAATGGCTGCCCCAGCGCAGATCGCGGTCGGCGCAGATCTGGGCGACGCGCACGCTGCCGCGCATGGTCCAGAAATGCGGATCGGCCAGGGGAATGTCGACCGAACCCAGATCGATGGCGTGCACCATCTGGCGCCAGTCGGTGGCGATCATGTTGGTGGCGGTGGGAAGCCCTGTGGCGCGGCGGAACTCGGCCATGATCTCGCGCCCCGAATAGCCGTCTTCGGCGCCGCAGGGATCCTCGGCATAGGCCAGGATATCGCCGCGCCCCTTGCACAGGCTGATGGCTTCCTTCAGCGACCAGGCGCCGTTGGGGTCCAGCGTGATGCGCGCCTTGGGAAAGCGTTTGGCCAGGGCCTCGATCGCCTTGATTTCTTCCGAGCCCGCAAGCACGCCGCCCTTGAGCTTGAAGTCATTAAAGCCGTAACGCTCATAAGCGGCTTCGGCGGTGCGCACGATGGCGTCGGGGGTCAGTGCTTCCTCATCGCGCAGCCGCATCCAGGCATCGCCTTTGCGGTCGCCGCGATAGGGCAGATGGGTTTTCTTGCGGTCGCCGATGAAAAAGAGATAGCCCAGCATCTCAACCTGGTCGCGCTGCTGGCCCTCGCCCAACAGCGCCGCCACCGGAACCTCCAGATGCTGGCCCAATAGATCGAGCAACGCGCATTCCAGCGCCGCCTGGACATGCACGGTGGTGCGCAGGTCGAAGGTTTGCAGGCCCCGTCCCCCGGCATCGCGGTCGGCGAAACGGCGGCCCACGGTGCTGAGGATGTTGTTCCAGGTGCCCAGGCCGGCGCCAATCACCAGATCGCGGCTGTCTTCCAGGGTTTGGCGGATTTTCTCGCCGCCCGGTACCTCGCCGACGCCGCTATGGCCGGCGCTGTCGGTCAGGATCACCAGATTGCGGGTGAAATGGGGAGCATGGGCGCCCGACAGGTTCAGCAGCATGCTGTCCTGTCCCGCCACGGGAATGACTTTCATGTCCGTGACGCGGGGTGCACCGCTGATTTTCTCAGGCATGAGCGACTTTCCGATTGCTAGTTAGACTTCAGCACCACGCGCTTGATTTCGCCGGTGATGAACAGATAGCTCAGCATGGCGACAATGGAATGGGCGAAGACGAACAGCAGCGCCATGTCCCAATTGTTGCCGGTGGCGGTCAGGATGTAGGCGATGGCGATGGGGGTGAAGATGCCCGCCGCATTGCCGAACAGGTTGAAGATGCTGCCCGACAGGCCGGTGGCTTCCCGGGGCGCCGCATCCGACATCACCGCCCAGCCCAACGACGCCACGCCTTTGCCGAAGAAGGCAATGGCCATGAAAACCAGAACCATGGTCTGGGACTCGGTGAAATTGCACAGCAGGATGGCGCAGGAGATTATCAGGCCCACCACGATGGGAATTTTACGCGAAACCGACAGTGACAATTTCTTACGCAGCAGCAGGTCGGACAGGATGCCGCCCAATACGCCGCCGACAAAGCCTGCGATGGCGGGCGCGGCGGCGGCAAAACCGGCCTGGGTGATGGACAGGCCGCGCGCCTTGACCAGGTAGATGGGAAACCAGGTCGCGAAGAAATAGGTCATGGCCGTGATGCAATACTGCGCCAGATAGATGCCCAGCAGCATGCGGTTGGCCAGCAGCTGTCCCACCGCGCTCCAGCGGATAGGCTGCGCCGCGGCGGCGGGACGGTCCAGATTCACCAGCGCGCCATTCTTCTCGATGAAATCATATTCGCGCTTGCTGATATGCTTGTGGCGCGATGGGGAATGCACCACCGCCCAGAACAAGGCCCAGCCCAACAGCCCGATGACGCCCATCACCATATAGGTGTGGCGCCAGCCAAAGGCGCCGGTGACATAACCCATCAGGGGGGCGAAGGCGACCAGGGAGAAATACTGGGAGGAATTGAAGATGGCGCTGGCGGTGCCGCGCTCGGCATTGGGAAACCAGTTGGCGACAATGCGGGCATTGGCGGGGAAGGACGGCGATTCCGCAAAACCCACCATGAAGCGCAGCAGGAACATGCTGATCACCACCGGGATGAAGGCAAAGGAGGCGGCAAAAGCCTGCAGGAAGGTGAAGATCGACCACAGGAAGATGGCCCAGAGATAGACGGGCCGCGAGCCGAAGCGGTCCAGCAGGGCGCCGCCGGGAATCTGGCCGGCGACATAGGACCAGCCGAAAGCCGAGAAGATGTATCCCAACTGGATGGTGGTGATGCCCAGCTCTTCCGACATCTGACTGCCGGTATAGGAGAGGGTGGCGCGCTCCGCATAGTTGATCGCGGATACGATGAAGAGAGTCGCGACGATCCAGAAGCGGATATGGCTGTTGCGGCTGTCCGCCGTCGCGTCCGTCATGCTCGCTCCATCCCCAGAACTGGCCGTTTCAAGGGCCTTATTGGCCAAAAACAGGCACTTAAATTTATGGGGGGCAGCTTGGCCCGTCCAAGCCAAAGGTTCAAGCGATCAATGCGCCCTTTGCATCAATCCAAAGTCTGTCCATCCAGGTCCGGGGCTTCTTCCGGGCGCAACAGGTCCAGAAAACCCGCCAGCGCGGGATTGTCGTTTTCGCTGCGCCAGGCAGCGAACAGCTCGACGGGCGCCTCGGGCTGGGTTTCCACCGGGCGGAAATGCACATCGTCAAAGTGCAGCGACATGGCGGCTTCCGGCACCAGCGCCGCGCCGATGCCGGCGCGCACCAAGGCCAGCATGGAGTGAATCTGACTCAGCGACTGGATGGTGACGGGCACCGCTTTCTCGGCTTCAAACAGCGCCGTCAACATGTCGTGGAAATAACGCGCCCCTTCCGCGGCATACATGATCAAGGGCTGGCGGTCGAAATGCTTGAGGGTCAAGGTGGCTTCACCCAGGCGCGGATCGCCCACCGGCAGCGCCGCCACCAGCCTTTCGCTGGCGACTTTCAGGGTGGAAAATTCCTTGCGCGCCACCGGCGGGCGCAACAGCCCCACATCGATGCGGCCGGTGAGCAGGCTTTCCACTTGTTCGGTGGACACCATCTCCTTGAGAGCGACATCGATATTGGGGGCATGCGAGGCGCGTTGCAGCAACAGGCGCGGCAGGAAGCTGTAGCCGCTGGCGGCGGTGAAGCCCAAAGTGATGGTGCCGGCTTCGCCGCTGGCGATGCGGCGCGTTGCCAGCGCCGCGCTTTCCGTCAGCCGCAAAATGCGGCGGGCTTCCAGCAGGAACACACGGCCCGCCGGGGTCAGCTTGACGGCCCGGCTGGTGCGATCCAGCAGTTTCACGCCCAGCACATGTTCCAACAGCTGAATCTGCCGCGACAAGGGCGGCTGGGTCATGTTCATGCGCGCGGCGGCGCGGCCGAAATGCAGTTCCTCGGCGGCGGCGACAAAACAGCGAAGCTGCCTAAGCTCGAATTGCGACCAGAAGGATGCGCCCGTCATGGCGCCCCCTATAACCGGAAAAGCCGTCTTCTCAAACCGGCTTGGCGGTGTCGATCAGCCGTTTCAGCCGCGCCAACTGATCCTGGGTCAATTCCGTCAGGGGGGTGCGCACCGGTCCGGCGCTCTTGCCGATGGCCGTCATCCCCGCCTTGACGATGGAGACGGCATAGCCCTTGTTCTCATTGCGGATGGCGATATAGGGCAGAATGAATTCCTTCAGGCCCTTCATCACCTTGGCGTGATCCTTGGCGCGCACCGCATCGTAAAAAGCCAGCGCCCATTCCGGCACGAAATTATACACCGCCGAGGAATAGGTGGTGACGCCCATTTCCAGATAGGGCAGGGCAAAGGTCTCCGCCGTGGGCAGGCCGCCAATATAAGTGAGCCGGTCGCCCAGCCTGGCATAGACCCGCATCATCAATTCGATGTCGCCGACGCCGTCCTTGAAGCCCACCAGATTGGGATTGCGGTCGCAGAGCTTGGCCAAACTGTCATCGGTCAGGATCGCATTGTCGCGGTTATAGACGATCACGCCGATCGAGGTGGCCCGGCAGACCGCATCGATATGGGCGATCAGCCCTTCCTGCGAAGGCACCATCAGATAGGATGGCAAAAGCAGAATGCCGTCGGCCCCCGCTTTCTCCGCCGCCTTGGCCAGTTCCACCGCGATGGCGGTGCCATAGCCGCATCCAGCGATCACCGGGGTCTGGCCATTGGTTTCCTTCACCGCCGCGCCGACCACCGTCGCCACTTCGCTGGGGGTGAGAGAGAAAAACTCGCCCGTGCCGCCGGCCGCGAATAAGCCCGTCAAACGCTTGAAACTCAGCAGCCAGGCGCAATGATCGCGATAGGGACCTTCCTGGAACTGGAAATTCTTGTCGAAATGCGTGACCGGGAAGGACAACAGCCCTTTCGCCAGGATTTTCGCCATCTCCTGCGGCGACATCGAGCTCATGCATTTCTCCTGAAATTTGCGCAATTTTTTGAAATTTACGGGCAGGCTTGTAGCGGGTCCAAGCCAAACACGCTATCGACCGATGCGGATTTTGCATGGCCATGCTAGGACTTCTCTCACAATAAGAGGGGAAGCCGGATGAACCGCAGGGATATTCTCAAAGCCACGGGGGCCAGCATGATCGCCAGCACTTTGCCCGCCCAGGCAGCGGGCGGATGGGACAAGGCCAAGCTGGATCAGGCGGCCAAGCTGGTGGATGGCTGGATCGCCGACGGCCGGGTGCAGGGTGCGTCCATTCTGGTCACCCAAGGTGGCCGGCAATTTCTGCGCAACTTCGGCACCGCCAAGGGCAACGAGCCGATTTTCCTGCTGGCGTCCATCACCAAGCCGATGACGGCGGCGGCGGTGATGACCCTGGTCGACGCCGGCCAACTCAGCCTGGACGACAAGGTGGTGAAATTCTATCCCGCCTTCACGGGCGAGGGACGCGAAAGCATCACCATCCGCCATCTTCTTACCCATACTGGCGGCCTGCCCGACATGCTGGCCGACGATGAGATGATGCGCGAGCATCACGCGCCGCTTTCCGAGTATCGCGAAGGCGCGATCAAGGCGCCGCTGAAGTTCAAGCCCGGCGCCCAATATTCCTATGCCAGCATGGGCATTCTGCTGTCGTCCGAGATCGCCCAGAAAATCACCGGCAAGCCGATTGCCGACCTCATGGACGAGCGCGTGTTCCGTCCCTTGGGGATGAGCCGCACCGGTTACGGCCTGCGCGGCCGCGCCAACACAACCACCGTCGCCAGCCAGGCGGCGCCCGCCATGACCGAACCCGGCAAGAAAAGCTGGAACAGCTGGAACTGGAACAGCGCCTATTGGCGCAATCTGGGGGCGCCCTGGGGCGGCGCGCTGGGTTCGGCTGCCGATGTCAATCGCTTCTATCGCGAATTCCTGGACAAGCGCGGCACCATTCTCAAGCCCGCCACAGAAGGTTTGATGATCACCAACCAGAGCCCGGCCGGTGTTAAAGCCAGCGGGCTGGGTTTCGACCTGCCGCCCAGCGTGGGCGCGCCGGCTTGCGGGCCGCGCACGTTCGGTCACAACGGCTCAACTGGAACGCTCTCCTGGGCGGATCCGGATACCGGCACCATCTGTGTGGTGCTGACCACGCTGTATGCGTCGGCGGTCAGGCCGCATCCGATGAACCTGGTCTCCGACCTGATCGCGCAAGCGGTGAAGGCCTAGCTACTTTTTCGTCCGCTTCGCCAGCGCGTCGATATATTCCTGCACCGCGGCGCGTACCACCGGCAGTTTGTCGATATTGTCCTTCATCCATTGGACAAAGTCGGCTTCGATGGCCGGTGTCCATTCCCGGTCGATCTCGCCGGCGGTGTATTTCTGTTCCCTGAGGCGCAGATGGCCGAAGGTGTCGCGCAGGCGGGTATGTTCGGAATCCTGCACCACTTTCTCCGCCAGTTGCGGCGGAATGAACATCACGCCGCCATCGCGGCCGAGCACGACATCGCCCGGCATCACCGCCGCATGGCCGATACGGGTGGGACCATTGATCGCCACCATGGTGGAATTCAGCGGACGCCCCTCATCGCCGATCCGGCCATAATGATGCGAGGGATCATAGGAGCGGTAATAAGAGATGAAGTTGGGAAGCTCCTTCAGGCCATTGATGTCGCGCAACGCCCCGTCATAGACCACACCGCTGCCGGAACGGGCATAGATGGCATTACCCACATTGTCGCCGATGGAAGGTCCGCCCACCTTCAGCCCGAAGTGATCGCTGACATAGACATCGCGCTGCTGCAGCATGTCCACCGGCCAGGCATTGGGCCCACCCTTGCGGCCATCGGCCTTGCCGTCGGCTTCGATCACCTTCTGCAAATCCAGCCGGCCGGGAATCCAGGTTGAGGTGAGGGCCCGGCCCACCAGGACCTTGTCCCCGAAAAGCGTTTGCCAGCCATCTTCATACTGCTGTTCGTAACCAGCAAAGCGCAGCGTGGCCCAGGCTTCTTCCATGGTGACGCTTTTCATGCGGTCCAGGATGGCGTCGGGCACTTTGGGGCGACCATCGGGAAAGCGTTCGCCTTTCCATTCCGGCGAGTTGTGGATCACTTCCGAAGGCGGGACAAAGCCCTGATGCGCCATTGCCGGTGTTGCAATTGCGAAGGCGAGCGCCGCCGCCTGCATCAGAGTCTTCATGATCATCCCTCCCCGAAAGTTTCTGGAATAATCACCTGTCGGCGCGGCCAAGCAAGCAAAATCGTTAGCGCTACCAATTTCCCCATGCTTTAGTCGCCCCCAACAATGCGGGAGGGGCCGATGGATCGCCGTTCTTTTCTGGGTGCAGGTGCGGGTTTTTATGCGGCGCTGCTGTCAGATGCCAAGGCGGCCGGTACCAGCCGGGCGCCCAAACTCAAAATTCGCGAGGTGCGCGCCATCCGTCTCAAGAACGGTTTCAACAGCCGCTTTGTGCGCGTCTATACCGAGGAAGGGTTGACCGGAACCGGCGAGTGCGTGGATTCCATCGGCACCGAATATATCATCAACAACAACTTCAATGTGATGCTGAAGGGCCGCGATCCCCTGGATATCCAGGGTATTCTCGCCGACTTCTGGGGCTATCGCAGAGTCAATCTGGCCGGCGCGCCCTCGGTGATGTTCGTGCATGGCCAGGGCGGTCCCTATGTCACCGCGGTCAGCGGCGTGGAAATGGCGCTGTGGGATCTGGCGGGCAAGGCCTTCGGGCTTCCCATCCATCATCTGATGGGGGGCAAGATGCGCAGCCGCGTGCCGGTCTATCTGCATGCCGCCAATCCCGACGAGGCGCGCAAGGTGCTGGCCGAGACCAAGACGCGGACCTTGAAGGTCGGCCTGGATTATTCCGACGACAGCTGGTCGATCAAGAAAGGCTTTGAACCGACGCGGCCCTATCATCTGCACATGACCAACGATCAGGTCGATGACGTGATCAATTTCTTCGCCGGTTTCCGCAAAAGCCTGGGCAAGGAGGTCGAGGTCGGGCTGGAATGCCATGCCCATTACGATCTAGAGACCGGCATCCAGATTTGCCACCAGATCGAGCCCTACCGGCCGCTGTTCGTGGAAGAGCCGGTGCCCAGCGACAATGTCGAATCCATGCTGCGTATCCGCAACAACACGCGGGTGCCGATCGCTGCGGGCGAAAACATCTATACCCGCTACGGCTTCCGGCCCTTCCTGGAAAAGCAGGCGCTATCCATCATCCAGCCCGACTTCACCAAGGCCGGCGGACTGTTCGAAGGCATGAAGATCGCCAACATGGCCGAGACCTATAATGTGCCGGTGGCGCCGCACGGCGTGTGCACGCCGCTGGGCACCTTGGCGATCACCCATGTGTGCGGCGTAATCCCCAATTTCCTGGTGCAGGAATTCACCCATTATCAGAACAAGGCCTTCACCGAATTGTGCGAGCCGGTGAAACTGGACGCCGAAGGCTTTCTGCCGGTGCCGGACGCGCCGGGCATCGGCATCGAACTGAACGAGGCGGCCGTGAAGGAGCGCCTCGATCCCGAATTCAAGATGCTGTGACGCAGTATGGTGATGCCTGAACCCGCATTGCCCCAGCTAGATCGGACGCAACCCATGCACTAGTCTCGGCCGCGTCGGGACAAAGATTCCGGAGCGGCTGGGGGAGGCCAACATGCAGAACATGATCAAGCGTTCCGTCATGGGGGCGCTGGCCGCCTTGACCCTGGCGGGTTTGGCCGCATACGCCCAAACCCAGACTCGAACCAAGACCCAGAACGGCACGGTTGCGGGCCGCTTCACGGTCGAGCATCCGACCCTGGAGAATCTGGGCTTTGAATGGGCGATCACCGGCGACACAAATCGCAATGCCTCCGTCTCGGTCGAATTTCGCCGCGTGGGCGAGACGGGGTGGCGCAAAGGGTTGCCGCTGCTGCGTGTTGGCGGCGAGCGCATTTTCCGCGATGTCGAGCATCTCAGCTATTTCGTGCCCGACGGTTTCGCCGGCAGCATCCTGGCTCTGCAACCGGGCACCGAATATGAGGCCCGCCTTACCCTGAGCGATCCCGACGGCGTTTCGGGGCAAGCCACCCAGACGGTGCGCGCCAAGACGCGGGTCGAGCCACAGCCCTATGCGAGCGGGCGAACCCTTCACGTCTATCCGCCCGGCTACAAGGGAGAGCGCAAGCAGCCCGCCTTCGACAGCCTGCTGCAGGCTTATTACGGCGCCGGACTGGGCGACTGGAGCGTGGTGTGGGAGCGCCGCATCCAGCCCGGCGATACCATCCTGATGCATGCAGGCCTCTACCGGAACGAGCGCCTCGATTATGTCGACCGAATGGTGACGCCCTTTGACGGCACCATGTGGCTGACCGCCAAAGGCACGGCCGAAAGGCCCATCACCATCAAGGCCGCCGGTGACGGCGATGTCGTGATCGATGGGGCGGGCAATTACAAATTGTTCGACGTGTCGGCATCCGCCTATCATATTTTCGATGGGTTGACCTTCCGCGGCACCGACGTCGCCATCTTTGCGGGCATGAAGGAGGTGACAGGGGCTGTCGGACTCACGGTCAAGAACTCGCGCTTCGAGGATATCGGTTTCGGCGTGTGGACCGAGTATGCGGGGTCGAGCGACTTTTATATTGCCGACAATGTTTTTCTGGGGCGGCTGAATCGCAACCTTATGATCGGCTGGAACCGCCAGTTCCGGGAGCCGGATGATGCCCTCTCCGGCATGGCCGGCGTTTACGGCTCTCACGAAATGCGCAGCTATTATGCCATCAAGGTCTATGGACCGGGGCATGTGATCGCGCACAATTCCATCGCCTATTTCCATGACGGGATCGGCATCTCGACCTATGGCACGCCGCCCAGCGATCCGGACCGGCGCGCCTCATCCATCGATATCTATGGCAACGATATTCATTTGTCCGGCGATGATTTTGTGGAAACCGATGGCGGGGTGCATAACGTCCGCGTCTATCAGAACCGGGGCGTGAATGCGGCGCACAGCGGTTACAGCACCCAGCCGGTGTTCGGCGGACCGGTCTATTTCATCCGCAACCTGTCCTACAACGTTCCCAACGCGTTCAAGATCAACGCCAATCCCGCCGGCATCTTCTGGTGGCACAATACGCTGATCGGCGAGCAGTCCGGCGGGCCGGCCTCTAACGGTCATTTCCGCAATAACCTCTTCATCGGCCGCAATGCCAAACAAGGTGTGATGCGATGGGTGAATGTCACCGATGCGTACAGCTCCGACTATAACGGCTACCGGCCCAATCCCGGTGCCACAGAGCAGTATCGCTGGGAGGCGCCGGGCCGTACCGCGAACTTCCCGACCCTCGCAGCGCTAAGCGCCGCAACCGGCCAGGAGCGGCACGGCGTCGAGCTTGATGCCGACATCTTTGAGAAGATGACTTTGCCCGATCCCGCCACGCGCCACCGGATCTATCATGCGATGGACCTGACCTTCCGGCTTAAGCCTGGAACCAAGGCGGTGGATGCGGGAGACGCTATCCCGACAGTCAATGATGGGTTTGCCGGCGCTGCTCCCGATTTGGGTGCGCTGGAAGTGGGCCAGGCCGAGCCGCATTACGGGCCCCGTTGGCTCAATAGCCAGCCCTTCTATCGCTAAGGTCCGTCCTCAAACCAATTGCGGCGGCTGGCTTGCGCCCGTCTGCTGGGCGAGATCGAAGATTTGGGTCATCGGCATCCATTTCTGTCCCGGCGCGGCATGGGGCAGGGCTTTTTGGAACGTCCACATGAGGGCTTCCCATTCGTCATACTGGGGTGGGATGTTGCGGGCGCGCGGATAGTCGTCGGCCACGGTGGCAATCATCACCATGCGGTCGCCGGTACGCCAGATTTCCATGCCTTCGATGCCCTGGGCCGCGATATCGTCCACGATTTGCGGCCACACCCCGCCGGGGCGGTGGAATTGCTCATATTCCGCGATTTTCGCGGCGTCGTTGACCAGATCCAGCGCAAAGCAGATACGGCGGTTCATTTTGTTGCTCTCCCGGCGGGCCTTTGGACTATAAGAGGCGCAAGGGATTTTTGGGAGTTTTCATGGCCTCTTTTCTGCGCCTGCATCCGACCGACAATGTGGTGGTCGCGGTGGCGGGTCTGTCGCCCGGCGACATTGTCGATGATGTGAAGATCATCCGGCGCATCCCGCCGGGCCACAAGGCGGCGGTGCGTCCGATCAAGAAGGACGAACCGGCGCTGAAATTCGGCCAGATCATCGGCTTCGCCAATCAGGACATCGCGCCGGGCGACTGGGTGCATGAACACAATATCGGATTTCATGCCGTGGACCGGGACTATCAATACGAAGTTGACGCCCGCGATCCTGCGCCGCTTTCCGGCGCCACCTTCCAGGGCTATCGCCGCGCCAATGGCAAGTTCGGCACCCGCAATTATCTCGGCATCCTGACCAGTGTGAATTGCTCGGCCACCGTGGCGCGGATCATTGCACGCGAAGTGGATAAGAGTGGGTTGCTGGACGATTACCCCGATATCGATGGCGTGATCCCGTTGGTGCATGGCCATGGCTGCGGCATGGACAGCAAGGGCGAGGGCTATGAGGTGCTCAAACGCACGCAATGGGGCTATGCCGCCAACCCCAATATGGGCGCGGTGCTGATGGTGGGCTTGGGCTGCGAAACCTTCCAGATCGCGCGCTGGAAGCAGGCCTACAATATCGCCGAAAGCGACACCTTCCGCTCTTTGACCATTCAGGATTCCGGCGGCACCCAAAAAGCCATTGAAGCGGGACTCGCGGCGGTACGCGATCTGTTGCCCGCCGCCGCAGCCGTCAAACGCGAAACCGCGCCCGCCTCGGAATTGATGCTGGCGCTGCAATGTGGCGGCAGCGACGGCTATTCCGGCATCACCGCCAATCCGGCGCTGGGCGCCGCGGTGGATTTGCTGGTGGCTCATGGCGGCACCGCGATCCTGTCGGAGACGCCGGAAATTTATGGCGCGGAGCATTTGCTCACCCGCCGCGCTGCGCCCGATGTGGGCAAGAAGCTGATCGAGCGTATCCGCTGGTGGGAGGATTACACCAGCCGCAATGCCGGCAGCATGAACAACAATCCATCTCCCGGAAACAAAGCCGGCGGCCTGACCACGATTCTGGAAAAGTCTCTGGGCGCAGCGGCCAAGGGCGGCACCACGCGGCTGAAGGCGGTGGTGGAATATGCCGAGCCGGTTACGGCCAAGGGATTCGTGTTCATGGATACGCCGGGTTACGATCCGGTTTCCGCCACGGGGCAGGTGGCGGGCGGCGCCAATATCCTTTGCTTCACCACCGGACGCGGCTCGGCCTATGGCTGTAAACCCACGCCATCCATCAAACTTGCCACCAACACGCCGGTCTATGAACGCATGATCGACGATATGGACATCAATTGCGGCGATGTGCTGGACGGGGTTTCCATCCAGGACAAGGGCAAGGAGATTTTCCAGCACATCCTCAAGATCGCCTCCGGCGAGCGTTCCAAGTCCGAAAAACTGGGTTATGGCGACGCCGAATTCGTGCCCTGGCAGATAGGCGCCACCATGTAGCGCCGGGCCCCGAAAACCGCTTAACTGCGGAAAACGGACTTCAGATCCGCAACAGGGGCGAGGCATGGCAAAGCTACCGATAGTTGAGAAGCGCTATGTCGTGGCGTTCGCGCTGACTGCCACTTTGTTCTTCGCCTGGGGTCTGGCGTCGCAATTCAACGATCTGCTGCTGCATCATTTCCAAAAAGCGCTGGATATCAGCCGCACCCGCGCCAGCTTGACCCAGTTCGCTTTCTATATCGGCTATTTCTGCGCGCCCCTGCCGGCGGCGATGATCATCCGTCGTTTGGGTTACAAAAAATGCATGGTGATCGGCTTGGCGATGTACGCCATCGGCGCTTTTCTGTTCGTGCCGGCGGCGGGCATGCGCGTCTATGGCGTGTTCCTGATCGCGCTTTACATCATCGCCATCGGTGCCGGTTTTCTGGAAACCAGCGCCAATCCCTATATCGCCATCATGGGCGACCCCAAGACCAGTTCGCCCCGGCTGAACTTCGCCCAGGCCTTCAACGGCGTCGCCACCGTGCTGGGACCGCTGGTGGGCGGCTATGTGATTTTTTCCGGCGTGGAGTACACCCCCGCTCAGCTTGCCACCATGACGCCGCAGGCGATCGATGCCTGGCGCGCGGAAGAGGCGGCTGCGGTGGGGCCGCCCTATCTGGTGCTGGGCATTTTGATGGTGGTGATCGCCACGGCGATCGCGCTGACCAAGTATCCGCCCTTGCGCTCCGAGGTGACGCCGGAGGGAAGCGGTTCGCCTTTCGCGGTGCTGAAAAAGCCGCGCGTGCGCTATGCTGTGGTCGCGCAGTTCTTCTATGTCGGCGCGCAGGTGGGGACCTGGAGTCTGCTGGTGGATTTTGCCCAGGAAGCCGCGAATGTGCCCGAGCGTGTAGCCGCCCAATACTATCTGGAAGCCACCATGATCGCCTTCTGTGTTGGCCGGTTCGTCGGCGCCTGGCTGCAGCGCTATATCGATCCCGCGCGGCAGCTGGTGCTTTATGGCGGCTGCAATGTCGTGCTGTGCTGCCTGGCCGCAACTTTAGGCGGTTTTCCCAGCATCTGGGCGATGGCGGCGACCAGCTTCTTCATGTCCATCATGTTCCCCACCATCTTCGCGCTTGGTCTCGAGAAATTGGGGCATGAGACCGAATTTGCCTCGTCCTTCATTGTGATGGCGATTTCGGGCGCCGCGGTGGTGCCCACCTTGATGGCGTTCATGTCCGATCATCTCGGCGCACTGCATTGGAGCCTGTTTGTCCCGGCGGTCTGTTATCTGGTGGTGATGAGTTTCGGGCTGCGCGCGCCCAAGCTGGGGCATGTGGCGACGTGAGTTTTCCGCTTCGCAAACTCGGCAATACCGGCCTTTCCGTCACCGAATTGGGTTTCGGCACCGCGCCATTGGGCAATCTGTTTCGGCCTCTGCCCGATACGATTGCGGCCGAGACCTTGGCGGCGGCAGAAAAGAGCGGCTTCGGTTATTACGACACCGCCCCTTTTTATGGTTTCGGCTTGTCGGAACGGCGCCTGGGAGATTCATTAAGGCGCGACGCGCTGCGCTGGCGCAAGGACATTGCTCTTTCCACCAAGGTTGGGCGATTGCTGAAACCCGTGCCGGGGCCGGTGGACGAAAACCAGGTCCGTCACGGCTATGCCACGCCGATGCCCTTCGAGCCGGTTTATGATTATTCCTATGATGCCGTGATGCGGTCCTATGAAGAAAGCCTGCAAAGGCTGGGCCTGTCCCGCATCGACATTCTCTATATCCATGACATCGGGCGCTTGACCCATGGCGAAGCCAATAATGCGCGCATGGCCGAACTGGCCAAGGGTGGCGGTCTCAGGGCGCTGGAGGAGTTGCGCGCCTCGAAGGCGATTTCCGGCTTTGGGATGGGCGTGAACGAAGTCGCCGCCTGCCTGGAAGTGATGGATCATGCAAGGCTGGATGTGATCCTGCTGGCGGGACGCTACACCTTGCTGGAACAGGCGCCGCTGGATGATCTGTTTCCGCGCTGTGAGGCTGCGGGCACGTCCATCGTTATTGGCGGGCCTTACAATTCCGGCATTCTGGCGGTCGGCACCAAGACATCGGCGCCGCTCTACTACAATTACGAACCTGCGCCCGCCCAAGTGATCGAAAAGGTGCGCAAGATCGAAGCCGTGTGCGACCGTCATAATGTGCCCTTGGCGGCGGCGGCATTGCAGTTTCCGTTGGGTCATTCTTTGGTTGCCAGCGTTATTCCGGGATTGGACTCGCCGGAGCGGGTGAATCAGACCCTGGCGCTGTACCGCCATGTCATTCCCGCCGCTTTATGGCGGGATCTGCGCCAGGAGGATCTTTTGCGGGCGGATGCCCCCATTCCCCCGGCTCGCCCCAACCGCGCCTGATTTGGCCGCATAATCGCCCCTAGTGCCGGAACACGGGCCCGCGCTACCTTGGCGCAGGCATGGAGCGCATTGATTGAAACGGAAATGGCTTTTGGCGATCCCGGTCGTGCTGGCGGCGGCGCTTTTGCTGCTGTGGCTGGCGCGCGCCACCATCGCCGTTCGATTTGCCCAGTCTTATTTCAAGAGCCACGGAGTTGAATCCGCGGTCGAGATCGGGTCGCTGGGTCTGTCGGGCGTTTCGGCCCGCTTTTCGCTTGGGCCTCGGAATGCCCCGGAATTGTCCGCCGAGCGCATTGAACTGCATTTCGATCCTCTGCGCTGGGCGCCTTATGTGGTGGAAGTACGCCTGGTCAATCCGGTGGTGCGGGCAGCGGTGGATGAGAATGGCAAGGTCAGTCTGGGGTCGTTGCAGTCCTGGATCGATTCCCTCGGCCAGCAGCAAGGCAAATCCCAGTTCGTCAGTGATGATCTGAATGTGTCGTTGACCGGATTGCGGCTGTTGCTGTCGAGCCCGGCTGGTCCATTGGAAGTGAACGGCGACGTGCAACTGGTCAAGAATTTGCCGGTGTCCATTGCCTTGCGCGCCAAACCCGCCCGTATCGCTTATAGCGACATCAAAGTGACGATGCGGTCGGCCAGCCTGTCTTTCGATCAAAAGGCCGAAAGCCTGGAGCTTCAATTTTCCGGCGCGGTCGCCAATCCAGCCTTTGAAGTGGACGGGCTTGATCTTCGCGCCAATGCGTCCGCTCTGAAGTGGAGTGCGGCGGACCGGCGTTTGTCGGTTGGTGCATCGTCGGCGCATTTGCGGGCAAGCGCGAATTCCCTCTTGGTGGGTCAAACTGTTCGCGCGCCCAGGCTGAATGCAGAGCTTCGCAATGTTTCGCTTGTGTCGGCAAACGGCCAGATTGCGGCACAGGCCGATATCACGGCTGCTTTGGACTTCGGCCTTGACGCTGCATTGACGCCTTTGCAAGCGAGTGACCCGGCCTTGGCAAACGCCATTCGCCGAAATCTCGATCGTCTGACTGCTTCCTTCACCGGTCACGCCGAGCGGCGCGGCGGTGCTTTCCACTTTGATCTGACCGAGCCTTTGAAAATCACCGGCGCCAGGGGCGCCACGGTAAATGTGCCCGCACTGTCGCTTTCGGGACAGAAAAGCGGCGTGAACGCAACGCTGGAGGCGAGCCTCTCCGGTCCCGGCTTGCCCAATGCCAAGCTTGCTCTGCGCGATCTGCTGTGGAGCGGCGGCGGGTTCACCAGCAAGGCCGCGTTCTCCACTCGCTTCAATTTCGCCATGCTGCGCGGCGCCGATATTGCCGGGCAGGGAAGTTTTTCCTGGCAGAATGGCCAGTATGCCTTCACGCCGTCCGGCTGCCTGCGCGCTGCATTGGCGGCTTTCCGTCCCGGTGCCAGCGACTTGGCCAAGAATGTGAAGGGCAATATCTGCGCCCCGCCGAACAAGCCGCTGCTGACCGGCGAGGGCATCGCCTGGACCCTGACCGGCCAAGCACGCAATGCCTCCGCCGATCTTCCTTTGGCGACGGTGCATGCCGAAAATATTGTTGCGGGATTGAATTTTGATGGCGAGGGCGCGCCGCTGAGGGGCACCGCCACCGTCACCGCCGCACAGATCGTGGACCGCGCCGCCACTTTGCGCTTCAAGCCGCTCTTGGGCACGGGCACCGCGTCACTGGCCAATGGCGTGTGGACCGGCCGCTTCGCCGCCACCGATCCCAAGAAAAATGCCTTGGGCGAGGCCGCTTTCACCCACACTATGGCGACCGGCGTGGGCACGGCGCACATCAACGCGCCCAAACTGACTTTCGCGGCGGATCGTTTGCAGCCTGTCGATCTGTCGCCCTTGCTGGCGGCCTTCCGCCGCGCCGAGGGCAGTGCCGGTTTGACCGGTGACATCAACTGGACCCGCGAAGGCATCACCAGCCAGGGCAAGCTGACCGTGAATGCGCTGGATTTCATGACACCGCTGGGCAAGGCGCATGCGGTCAAGAGCGAGATCAATTTCACGTCGCTGTTGCCGCCGATCTCGGCGCCCGGTCAGACTTTGACCATCTCGCGCATCGACTGGACCTTGCCGTTCAGCGCGGTGGATGTGCGCTTCGGTTTTAGCCCCACTACCATCCAGCTTGCCAAGGCCGATACCGACATCGCCCAGGGCCATGTCTCGCTGGGGGCGATCAACATCTCCGTCGCCGATCCCGGCCGTATCGCCGGGACAGCCGAGATCAAGGGTATCGAACTCAATTCGCTGGTGACGGCGTCAAACCTGGGCAGCAAGGCGAAGCTGGAAGGAAAAGTTTCCGGGAAAATTCCCTTTGTGATGGGGCCGGACGGCTTTCGTATCACCAACGGCCATGTTGCCGCCGATGGGCCGGGCCGGTTGTCGGTGAGCCGCTCACTTTGGGCGCAAGGAGATGCCGCGCTCACCAGCAATGCGGTACAGGATTTCGCTTATCAAGCCTTGGAGAATCTTGCCTTCGAACAATTGTCGGCCGAGCTCAACTCCGTCGCCAATGGCCGCTTGCAGGTGGTGTTTCACATCAAGGGTAAAAGCGATCCGCCCACGCGGCAGGTGGCGGAAGTCGCCGTGACGGACATCATCAACGGCACCGCGCTTTACAAGCCCATCCCGCTGCCCAGCGGCACGCCCATCGATTTGACCCTGGATACCTCCCTTAATTTTGACGAACTCTTGAAGTCCTATGCCGAAGCGTGGTCAAAGAGTCTCAGTCCGGAGGGGCAACCGGGCAACCCGTCTGCTGGAGCAAAGCCATGAAAAATATGCTTTTCGCCGCCTGCGCGTTGCTGGCGCTGGCCGCTTGCACCCCGACCATCCGGGTCGAGGTGGCGCCGATCAATATCTACGCCAAGCTCGACGCCGATGTGCGGGTCCGGTTGGACAAGGAAGTCCAGACCGCCATTTCGCAAAACCCCGATCTTTTCTAGTCTGAGGAAGCCCGATCATGAGCAACTTCAAGAATATTTTCGCCGCCGCAGCCCTAGTGCTGCTGTCCACCCCCGCTTTTGCCGACCTCGCCAGCGACAAGGCGGCGGTCGATGCCGCCAAGGCCGCCGGTACCGTGGGCGAGCAGGCCGATGGTTATCTCGGCCTGGTCAGCGGCTCCGCCGACGCCGCCGTCACCGCCGCGGTGAATGAGATCAACAATGGCCGCCGCAGCGTCTATGCCCAGACCGCGTCCAAGTCCGGCGTGACGCCGGAGGCCGCGGGCCAGGCCACCGGGGCGCAATTGATCGGCCGGGTGCCGGGCGGCCAGTTTTTCAAGCCGTTGGGCGGAGCCTGGACAAAAAAGTAGCGCCCTCGCTCCCTCTGTCGGCCGATTGCCAAAAACGACAATCCGCGCTTGACTGAAGGATATAAGAATATCGGCTGAAGGCCGAAGATCGAGGGGGAACCGTGCGCCGGCTAAGTCTCGCCATCTTGCTTCTGGCTTTGTCATCTTTCAACGCACTCGCCGCCGACATCACGGTCTATGCGCCCAATATCGTCGCCGGCCCTTTGCGCAAACTGGCGGAATCCTGGACGGCGGAAACCGGCAACAAGGTCACCTTCGCCGGATTCAATGTCGGGCGCGTGCGCACCGCGGTGGAAAAGAACGATCCCGGCGATGTGGTGGTGGCGCCGACCGGCAACTTCACGGAATTCGCGCCCAAGCTGACAGCGGGCAGCGAGCGGCCGCTGGGCCGCGTTCCCTTCGGCGTGGTGGTCAAGACGGGCGGGGCGCATCCGGATATTTCCAGCCATGAAAAATTCGTCGCCTTTGTCAAAAAGACCGGCGTGCTGGCCTATGCCGATCCCAAGGTCGGCAGCATGACCGGTGCGATGGTGGAAGAGATGTTGAAACGCCCGGAATTTTCCGGCGTGGAAGCGCGTCCCATCAAGGGCATGATCGGCGATGCGATCGCGCGCGGCGACGCGCCCTATGGCGGTGGCGCCATCACCGAAATCCTGATGGCCAAGGAGGCCGAGCTGGTAGCGCCTTTTCCCGACTCCCTGGGCTTGCATGTCGATGTTTCGGCGGCGGTGCTGAAGGTTTCCGCCGCGCCGTCCGACGCCGAAGCCTTCCTGCGCTATGCCACCCGGCCGCAAGCGGCTCCGGTGTGGAAAGAGGGCGGCTTTATCGAAACGCCCAGGAAATAGTCAGAACGGCTTCATGCCTTTGGCTGCCCAGGCCGCCTTGGCTTCCGGGCGGGTGAGGAATTTGATGAAGTCGGCGGCTTCCTTGGGGTGAGCCGAGCGCGACGACACCGCCAGCACGGCATCCATATGCCCGCCCAATTCCACCGGCAGCGGCGCCACCACCTCGATCTCCGGCTTGTTGAGGATTTCCTGCACCAGCTGGATCGCCATGTCGCCTTCGCCGCGCGCCAAGGCCGCCGCGCCTTCACCCTTGGACGATGGCACCACATGCACGCCGGCGAATTCGGGCCGCTTCAAGATGCCGTCGATCATCACGCCCTGCATGGTGCCGCCCTTGGGATCGTTCACCATCACCGCCTGCGCCGTTTTCAGCACCGCCGTCAGCTTGGCGACAGTGGAGATGTCGGGTTTGGGGGCGCCCTTCTTGACCGCCAGGCCCAATTCGCCGCGTCCCAGCGGCGTGTAGGTGGCGCCGACAATGCCGCCGTCCAGATACAGGTTGTTCATCAGGTCGCCGGGCAGGCCGATCACATCGGCGGCCGGATTGTCGGTCTTGGCCTGACCGATGATCTTGTCCATCACGCCGCGCACGATGATCGCGGTGTTGCCGCTTTTCTTGTTGTAGTCGTCGACCAGCTCGCTCAATGCGGCGTTATAGACAATGCCGGGACAGATGATGCGCAACTCCACCGCCCAGGCGGGCGAGGCGATCAGGGTGGCGAAGAGGGCGGCTGAAGCCAGAAAGCGCATGCCAAAACTTCCTTTTGAAAAGTTGCTATTTGTAGAGAAGAATTCTGCTCCAGAAGGCGCAATTGTGCACGGCGCCGAATTCGGCATTGGTCTGGGTTTTCCAGGCGGCATCCTGCATCAGATAGGCGGCGCCCTCCTTATTCCAGCGCGGCCAGGGCTTTTCCCCGGTGCCATTGGGATTGCCGGTGCGGGCAAAGTTGGCCCAGGCATCCACCAGTCTGTCCGATAATTTTGCCTGCGCCGGCGTCAGGACGATCGGCAGCCCTTCCGGCCCGCCATGATAACCGGTGAAAACGTAAGGAATGTCGGCAGTGTGATAGGCCAGGGGCTGAAAGCCCGGCATTTTGGGGAAATAGGTCTGTGCCGTGCGGTCATTGAACAGGTACATGTAAAGCGGCGCATGACCGGCGATGGCGGGTGCGGTGTATTGCCCGCGGCAAGCCTGTGCGTCGCTATGGGCGCTGTCCCATGCGAGTTGTGCGAGTGATATCCCCGGATCGAGGGTCACGCGAACTGCATAGCGTTGGTCGATGTTAAACTGTTTGCGCGCCGCCGCGTCTTTCGCGGTCTTATCCATTGGATATTGCGACAGCACTTTTTCCACCGTGTCCTTGGGATAGGCCGGCAAGCCGCCGCCCGGGCCGGCATTACCGCCATAAGTGCGCTGCAGATAGCCCTTGTAATCGCCTTCATCCAGCGCGGCGCGACCCGGCTTGAAATACTGGATGATGCCACTGTTGAAATTGCCCTCGTCGCGGGTGGTGCCCATCATCATCGGCACTTGGTTGAACTGACCGCTGTGGAAGGCGTCGATCAACTGGCGCGGCAGGATGGCGCCGTCCAGCATGGGACCGCCGACCAGCGGGCTGGTGGCGCTAGCGGTGCCGGCGAGACTCGCAATTTTCGCGGCGGGCAGGGCGCGCAGGCATTTGGCGATGGTCGTGTTGTCACCTGTACAGCCGGCAGCGGCGGCGAATTTCTTGCCGCGTTCTTCCGCCGTCTGACGGGTGGCGAAGGGGGTATAGCCGCCCGACTGGTAGATGGCGCGATGGATCAGTCCTTTGGACGCCGGCGACACCACAATGGCGCTGGAAGCTCCCGCGCCGGCCGACTGGCCGCCCACCGTGACGTTATTGGGATCGCCGCCGAACGCAGCGGCGTTGCGCTTCACCCATGCGAGTGCCGCCTGCATGTCCATGATGCCGTAATTGCCGAAGGCATGGCCCTCGGCATCGATTGCGGGATGGGCCATGAAGCCGAACAGGTTGAGGCGGTAATTGAGCGTGACCACCACCAGCTTGCCGCGGGCCACCAGCTTGGTTGCGTCATAATCGTTGGAGGCACCGTCGAAATAGCCGCCGCCATGAATCCACACCAGAACCGGTCTCTTGGCCTTGGGGTCGGCGGTAAAGACGTTGAGATAAAGACAGTCTTCATTGCTGTTGGGCGGTCCGGCGAAGGGACCCAAGGTGGTGATCTGGGCGCAGGTCGGACCGAACTTGTAGGCTCTGCGCACAGCTGTCCATTTCACAACCGGCTGTGGCGGCATCCAGCGCAAGGCGCCGACCGGCGGCTTGGCATAGGGAATGCCTAGAAATTTGATGACGCCATTTTCGCGCAGCCCGAGAACCGGGCCATCCGTGGTTGGGCCACCGACAAAGTCGGGCGCTCCGCCGGCTTGTGGTTGTGCCTGTACGCTCCCGATCAGTCCGCACAACAACGCCAGCGCCATTCCGATTTTGCGCATCTTCGCCTCGCTATTGTTTCTTGCTTTTGATGTAAGCAACGACTTCCCAGATCTCGTCCACCGTCATCTTGTCCTTCCACGCCGGCATGCCGCGCGGCGTGCCTTCGGCGATGGTGTGATAGACCTCGCCCGGCTTGGCGCCATATTGCCAGCTACCGTCGGTAAGGTCCGGTCCCATGCCGCCGGTCAGGTCATAGGCATGGCATCCGGCGCAATTCATTTTTCCGAACAGGCCGCGCCCGGCTGCGATGGCGTCGGCCTTGCCTTCCAGTGGATTGGCGGTGTCCGCCGTCACTTGCGCAAAAGCGGGCGCCGCAGTCAGGAGCAAAGCGAAAACAAAATACTTCATCAGTTATGTGCCGCCGGGGGCACCGACACAGGCGCCGCCGCCCCAGCCTGGGAGATCAGTTGGCTGGTGCCATTGCCGATGCCCATGCCGTCCACCGAGAAAACGTAAAGCGTGTTGCCGCCGGGCATGAAGCCTTTCTCGCGTCTCAGCACGCCGGCGCCGCCGCCGACCCCGGCATAGACCGCCACATATTGGCGTTTGTCGGGACCGACAAAGGTCATGGGCGCTGCGGTGATGCCCGAGCCCAGCTTTTGCGACCACAAGACCTTGCCGCTGCGCGCATCCACGGCGCGGAACCACCCGTCCATGGTGCCGTAGAATACCAGGTCGGAGCCGGTGACCACCGCGCCGCTCCAGACATAAAGATTTTCCTTGATGCTCCAGATGCGTTTGCCCTGAACCGGATCCCAGGCAATGAACTCGCCCCAATTGCCGCCCGGACCCGCATGCCGCTGCATTTCCATACCGTCATAGGGCGAGCTGGGGATGTACTGCACAATGTGATTGGTCAGATCCATGCAGCTGTTGAACACGCCCGCATAGAGCAGCCCGGTGCGCGGGCTGAAGGCCGACGGATTCCAGTTCTTCACCCCGATATCGGGCGGGCAGATATTTTCCACCTTCTTTTCCACATAGGGATGCGCCGCCTCGTTGACGATGGGCATGCCGGTCTTGAGATCGATCTCCTTGGCCCAGTTCTGGTGACCGAAGGCCTTGGCCACCAGCACTTCGCCATTGGTGCGGTCGATGGTGTAGGCAAAGCCGTTGCGGTTGAAATGCACCAGCACCTTGCGGCGCCCGGCCTTCCAGGGGATTTCGATCAGCACATTCTCATTGACGCCGTCATAGTCCCATTCGTCATGCGGGGTGAACTGATAGGCCCATTTGGCTTGCCCTGTCGTGGCGTCACGCGCGAACACCGCCGCGCTCCACAGGTTAAGACCGGGCCGCTGCGACGGTGTGCGCGGGCCCGGATTGGACGTGCCGTAATAGATGGCATTGAGATCGGGATCATAGGACACCCAGCCCCAGGCGGCACTGGCGCCCTGTTTCCACATCTCGCCGGGCCAGCTGGTCACGCCCAAATCCTTGCCCACCATCCAGGGATAGAAGGGTTTGAAATTCGAACCGATCAGCATGCCGTTGTCGGGGCCGTTGTTGAAAGCCTTCCACACCGTGTGGCCGTCCTTGACATCCAAGGCCTGAAACCAGCCATTGATGCCCATCTCGCCGCCGCTGTTGGCGACATAGACCCGGTCGCCCACCACAAAGGCCGACATGGTCATGGTCGGGCCCTTGGTGACGTCATCCAGCTTGACCCGCCACACTTCCTTGCCGGTCTTGGCGTCGACGGCGACGGTATTGTTGTCCAGCAAATTGTAGATCAGCTTGCCGTCGGCATAGGACCAGCCGCGCAGCACCTTGTCGCAACAGGCCTTGCCGATGGCGCGCGGATCGGGATTGGGCTGGAACACCCATTTGATCGGAGCACCCGGCTTGGACAGGTCCAGGGCATAAGCGATGTTGGGAAAGGGCGTGACCAGATACATGGTGTCGCCCACCACCAGCGGCGCGCCTTCATGGCCGTACATTTGGCCGTCGCTGAAGGACCAGGCCATGCGCAGGCGTCCGACATTCTGCTTGTTGATCTGGGTGAGGGGGCTGTAGCGGGTGTTGGCATAATCGCGCGCTTGCTGAGTCCATTGTCCCGCTGGCGCATTGGGCGCGAAATTCGCCGTGGCGCCGGTGAAAGAGCTTTCCGCAGGCGCGGGTTTGGGTTTGTCGTCCTGGCTGTTGGCCGGAATGGCAGCGCCGCCAAGAAGTGTCGCAACCAGCAAAATCCTGCGCATGCTGTCCCCCATGTTGCTTTTCTGAAAGCCTAGGGCGGCGGAATGGGCCGTGCAAGGATGGGCGGATTGGCTTACAACAACCCAAAAATACCGGGTGGAAGATGGGACGTTTCAGGACTGTTGTTTGCTGCACCGCACTAGCGCTGCTCACCGCGCTGGCTGCGCATGCCGGCGTGATGAATCCCATTCCGGGCGATCCCATCACCATCGAAACCGGCAAATTGTCCGGCACCGTGCTGGACAGCGGCGTGAAAGCCTATCTGGGCGTGCCCTACGCCCAGCCGCCGGTGCGGGAATTGCGCTGGCATGAGCCGATGCCGGCCAAGCCCTGGAAGGGAATCTACAACGCTGACAGCAGGCTTACCCATTGCTACATCCCGCTGCGCGCCACCACGCTGAATCATTATTTCGGCGAGATCCGGTCCAGCGAAGATTGCCTGTATGTGAACATCTGGACACCGCCGTCCGCCAAGGCGGGCGACAAGCTGCCGGTGGTGGTGTGGATTCACGGCGGCGGCTTCCAGGAAGGTTCCATCAACTTCGACGTCTATAGCGGCGAGCCGCTGGCCAAGAAGGGGGTGATCTTCATGGGCATCTCCTACCGGGTGAATATTTTCGGCAATATGGCGCATCCCGAATTGACGGCGTCGTCGGGGCACAAGGCCTCCGGCAATTACGGCTTGCTGGATCAGATCGCCGGGCTGAAATGGATTCAGCGCAATATCGCGGCCTTTGGCGGCGATCCGGGCAATGTGACCGTGATGGGCCAGTCGGCCGGCGCCATGGCGGTGGACCTGTTGCAATCTTCGCCCCAGGCGCGGGGATTGTATGCCCATGTCGTGGCGCTATCGGGCGGTTATCATGGTGTGGCGTCGCCGCATCTGGAAAATCTGGCCGAGACCGAAGCCAAGGGCGTCAGGCTGCAACAGGCGATGAAGGCCAAAGACATCGCCCAGATGCGCACCATTCCCGCCGACCAGATCACCAATATCGCCGCCGCCAACAAGATCGTCTTCAGCGGTCCCACGATCGAGAATTATGTCGTGCCCGGCAACCCGGCCGACATTTACGCCGCCGGAAAACAGAGCGATGTGCCGCTATTGCTGGCCTCGGTGGGCAACGACATTTTCAGCAAGACCGCCGTTACAGATGCCCGCACGTTGGCGGACTATCGCCAGGCGGCGAGCACCGTCTATGGCGCGGATGCGGAGCAGTTCCTGAAATTGTTCCCGGCCAAGAATGATGCCGAGGCTGCGGCGCAGGCCCAAGCCGTGGCGCGGATTTCCGGCTTCGGCATTGTGGCGCGGGACTGGGCCAAGGATGCGGCAGCCAAAGCCAAATCCCCCATCTGGCTGGTGCAGTACAACCACGCCCATCCCTATCCGCCGGGCGTGGTGATCACCGATATGGACATCAAGACCGCCGCGGCCTACCACAATTCCGACTTGCCTTTCTGGTACGGAACCCTGGACTCGCTGAACCTCTACCGCCGCACCCGCGACTGGACGCCGTATGACTATAAACTCTCCAATCAGATGCAGGATGTGGTGGTGGCCTTCGCCCGGACCGGCAATCCGGTGACGGCGGAGGCGAAGATTCCGCGCTACGATCCCAAACGCGAGCAGCGTCTGGTGTTCGGCGATGCCGGTCTGACGGTTGAGACCTTGAATCCCAAGCAAGTCGACTTTATCGAAAGCCATCCGCAGAGGCGGAACTGACAAGGAGTCTTACGATGACGAACCGCCGTGAATTTCTAGCTGGCGCCGCCGCCGCTTTCGCCGCCGCGCCTTTTGCGTCCGCCCCCGCCCTTGCCCAGCGCCATCTTCTATTGGGGCTTCAGCTCTATACGGTTCGCGCTGACCTGGCCAAGGATTATGAAGGCACCTTGAAGCTGGTCAAAGCCGCCGGTGTCCGCAAGGTCCAGGCCAACCTCACCATGTCCGGCAAGACGTCTCAGCAGCAGCGCAAGCTTTATGACGAGATGGGCTTCATCTGGGACAGCATCCATGCCAGCGGCGATGCGCTACGCAATAACGCGCAAGCCACCATCGATGAAGCCAAGGCGGCGGGGATCAAGAACATCACCTGTTCCTTCCCGCTTTATCCCACCGATCGCGCCGTCATCATGGCCGGCCCCACGGTCGACGATTGGAAGAAGAATATCGACACCTTCAATGCGATCGGCGGTCTGTGCAAAAAGTCCGGCATGACTTTCGGCTACCACAACCACAATCTGGAATTCCGCAAGATCGGCGATGTCGTGCCCTACGACCTGCTGATCAAGGAAACCGACCCGTCGCTGGTCAGCATGGAAATGGATATCGGCTGGGTGGTTGCCGGCGGCGCCGATCCGGTCGCCTATCTGACCAAATACCCCAAGCGTTACAGCGCGGTCCATATCAAGGACCTCAAGAGCGTCGGCATTCCCAACGTGAATGGCAAGATGGACAGCGCCATCATCGGGCAGGGCATTGTCGATTGGAGCAAGGTGCTGCCCGCGGTGAAGAAGAGCAGCGTCACCAGCGCCTATCTGGAAATCGAAGAGCCCTACAATCCGTCGCCCATCGGCATGGTCCAGCAGAGCGCCGCCTATTTAAAGGGCAAGCTCTGAACCATCTGCGGAATTTGTGAGCATGGAAGGCGGCTTTCGGGCCGCCTTCTTTTTTGCGGCGACGGAACCTTTGCGAGTTCCAAGTTCCGTGCGCAGTTTTGCCGCGTCGTTAAGTGAAAAACCGTATATTGCGGCGCAAAATACTCGTCATAGTAGTCCTACTGGTTTTTCCGCATGCGTTCGGATGCGGAAGGTCTTTTGACAAGACGGGCTGGCGCAATGAAGAAAATTGTATCTCAATTGCTATGCTGTGCGGTGATGACTTTGTCCGCTGCTGCCGCTGAGCGCGCGCCGCGCGCCTTGCGCGTCGACACTCCCGCGCCTGCCTCCTCGTGCCGGGACAATATGGAACGGGACAGTATGGAAACCGTCCCCGCCACCGATGATCCCGCGCCGGTTTTGATTCCGACTGCCGACGCCGGCTGCAAGGTGCCGCAAGCCCCTATCTCCGCTTAAGGCTACGGCCAATGAACAATCGGTAATTTGTCTTGCCGCTCCCATTCGCAAAGCGTCCGCGATGCGTGACAAATCCTCAGTTCAGCCCAGCCTGAAAGAGTCACGCCGCCGCTGCAGCGCAGCGAAAGCCAAAAGCCTGCCCCGAACGGCCCGACAGCGTATTGCCCTGGGCGTATTGGCGTATACACTCCGGCGCCGAAAGCCCATGACGCCATAGAGCGCGGGTTTGCTGGGGAGGTCTCTCGTGAAAAAATATCTGGCGGCGACAGCTGCCGTTTCTCTGCTGCTCAGTGCGGCCACGGCATTGGCGCAAGTCGCCGCCACGGCGCAAAATGTGCCGGACCTGCGCTACGAAGCGGTGCCCGGCTTTTTCCACGGCATCCCGGCCGGCGATTATCTGGGTGAGATGCAAGGCATCGCCACCAATTCCAAGGGGCACATCTTCGCCTTCTTCCGCGGTCCCAATTCGCGGCTGTGGGAATTCGACCAGACCGGCAAGTTCGTCAAGGAAATCGGCAAGGATTTCTACGGCTTCATGTTCGCCCATTCGGTGCGCGTCGACCGTCACGACAATATCTGGACGGTGGATGAGGGCACCAATGTGGTGACCAAATTCGATCCCACCGGCAGCAAGGTGCTGATGGTGATTGGCCACCATCCCGATGCCGCGCTGGGGCCTATCGCTTCGCCAAGCGGTCCCAACGCGCCGGCGCAGAAGTATACGCTGTGCCGTCCCACCGATGTGGCCTGGGACATGCAGGACAATATTTTCATCGGTGACGGCTATTGCAACAACCGCGTGGTCAAGTACGACAAGAACGGCCGCTTCCTGGCGCAGAATGGCAGCGAGAAGGTCGGCAAGGGCGAGAATGAATACAATCTGCCGCACGGCTTGCAGGTCGACCGCGCCGGCAATGTCTATGTCGCCGACCGTGGCAATGCCCGTTACGTGGTTTTGGACAACAATCTGAAGTGGAAAACCAGTTACAACAATGTCGGCAGCGCCTGGTCGGCCTGCATCTCCAATGGCCAGCATCAGTATCTGTTCGCCAACAACGCCAATCCCAACGGCAATCCGCCGGGCAGCTGGTCGCGCACCGGTCAGATCTACAAGATGGAATTGGACGGCACGGTGCTGGGCAAATTCGGCTTCGCCGGAAAATTGGCGCCGGGCTTTCAGGTGGTCCACATGATCGACTGCCGCAATCCCGACATGCTCTACACCGGCGAAATCGAATCCTGGCGCATGCAGAAGTTTGTTCTGAAGGGGAGCAAGTAACATGAAACGTCTCGCAACCCTTCTTCTGACCGCGGCCGCCTCGATCGCCGTTCCGGCCATGGCGCAGGAAATCTCCTTCACGGCTTCCGATCCCCTGCAATTGCCGCGCAACACCTTCTTCGGCGCGGTCGCCGGTGTGGCCACCGATTCCAAGGGTCATGTCTTTGTCTATTCGCGCACCGGCACGCCGGTTGCGACCCTGGGCGGCGCGCGTCCCTTTGTGCGCGCCGGTTCGGTGCTGACCGAGTTCGACCAGAACGGCAAATATGTCCGTTCGGTGGGTCAGAACCTGTACGGCGCGCTGGCCGCCGCGGCGGTGCGAGTGGACCGCAACGACAATGTCTGGATCGTCGACACCTATAGCGGCATGGTGATCAAGTTCGATCCCCAGCTGCGCATTGTGATGATGCTGGGCAGAAAGCCCGAGGCGGTGCAGGTCCCGGCCCAGCCCAACAACGGCCGCGCCCCGGCAGGCGCGCCCGCGGCTTCCGGCATGCAGAGCGATCTGTTCGAGGGGCCCACCGATGTGGCCTGGGACAATGACGGCAATATCTTCGTCGCCGACGGCACCGGCAATGCCCGCGTCGCCAAATTCGACCGCAACGGCGTGTTCGTGAAAAGCTGGGGTTCGCGCGGCAGCGGCAATGAGCAGTTCGCCACCGCCCGCTCCATCGCGGTGGATGCGGCCGGCAATGTCTATGTCGCCGACCGCGGCAACAACCGCATCCAGGTGTTCGACAATAACGGCACGTATAAGAGCAGCATCACCACCGCCGGCAACCCCCAGGCGATCTGCATCTCGCCTGGCACGCACCAGTATCTGTTCGCCTCCAATTCCAATCCGGACAGCGATATCGACAGCGGCGGCGAGATCTACAAGCTGGAGCTCAGCGGCAGCGTGGTGGGCCGTTTCGGCCGCGCCGGGCGTCTGTCGAACGAGTTCAATGCCGTCAACGCCATCGACTGCCGTTCCGCCACTCAGCTTTATCTGGCGGAAATGGGCAACTGGCGGGTCAACAAGGTGACCCTGCGTTAGCGGCGGGATGAAAAAGGCGACATCATCGTCGCCGGTATACAGTCGGAAGCGGCCCGTGCGTCATGCCCAGGCTGAGCGCTGTCAATTTGCTGCTTCTGCGAAGTAGAGAAGTTTTTGCGTCCCGGCGAAACCCCGCTAGGATCGCGCGCGCCAAACCGGCCAATAATGTGGGGAGGGGACGTTGACTCAAAAACATTCCACGCGTGGCGCGTGGCTGATCGTAGCGGCATCGCTGATTACGATGGTCATCTGCGTCTACGACTATTACACGCCCGAAACCGGCCTGATCGGCACCGGCGGCGTCGTGCTGGTCGCGGTCGCCGGTCTGCTGATGTTCCTGGCTTCGCTGGTCATGGCTTTGGTGCCCAACCGCTCCTGCGCCCTGCAGTGGTTCCTGGTGGTATCGATCATCCTGGACATCATCGGCTCCTCTGTCGCCGGCTACTTTTTGGAAAGCCCGGTCATCATGGCCGCACAGGCCCTGGCTCTGATCGGATGGTTGATGAACGTGATCGGCGACGCCGCCGACCGCAGCGTGGAGATTGACGATGTCGAAGATTAGAAATCTCGCTCTTGGCGCGCTGGGCCTTGGTGCCGCGGCTGCCGCCGTCATCCTGTTCCCTTCCATTACGGCGATCGCGCAAGGCGGCGGCGTGGTGGCATCCGGCGATGAGCAGACCTGGGATGCCTTTGGCGGCAACCAGCAGGCGCAGAAATATTCCAGCGCCACCCAGATCACGCCCGAAAATGTGAAAGACCTGAAGCGGGCCTGGAGCATCCATACCGGCGATGTTTCCAGTGGCGCGCGGTCGACGACCTGGGGCGCGACGCCGCTCTTCGTCAACAACACGGTCTATGTCGGCACGCCCTGGTACCGGATCGTGGCGGTGGAGCCCGACACCGGCAAGGAAAAATGGCACTACGCCACCCATGGCGGCGAGGGTCCGCCGGAAAATCAGGGCCTGAAGAATCGTGGCGTGGCCTATTGGGCCGCGGCCGAGCCCCAAGCCGGACAGGCCTGCCAGAAGATGGTCTATATCGGCACCATGACCGGCGAATTGCATGGCGTGGATGCCGACACCGGCAAACCCTGTGCGGGCTTCGGCAAGAATGGCGTGGTCGACGTCAATGCCTGGGCGCCCAAGAACAGCAAATGGAAGATCGGCCTGCTGCAGCCGCCAGCCGTCTATAAGGACACGCTGATCCTGGGCTGGGCCGGCAATGACTGGGTCTACAAGACCGAAAATCCCGGCACCGTCTATGGCATCGATGCGCGCACCGGCGCGATGAAATGGACCTTCAACATCATCCCGCCGGACATGGAGGATCAGACCGGCACCGCCAATGTCTGGGCTTCCATCTCTGTCGATCCGGAAACGGGCCTCGCCTTCCTGCCGACGTCTTCGCCCAGTCCCAACTATTATGGCGGCGACCGTCTGAAGGAAATGCCCTATGCCACCGCGACCGTGGCGGTAAGGGCGGAGACCGGCGAAGTGGTGTGGAGCCGCCAGCTGGTGCATCACGACATCTGGGACGTGGACACCAACTCCGCTCCCACTTTGGTTGACATCAAGAAGGATGGCCAAACCATTCCCGCCTTGATCCAGGCGACCAAGATGGGCTTCCTGTTTGTGCTGAACCGCAACACCGGCGAACCGGTCTGGCCGATCGAGGAGCGGCCTTATCCGAAATCCGACGTGCCGGGCGAGGTTGCCGCCGCGACCCAACCCTATGTGCCTTATCCCGAACCGACCATCCCGGATCACATGCCGCCGGTGTCCAAGTTCGCCGACATTGTCAGCTTCGGACAATGCAGCCGCTGGAAGGCGCGCATCGATGACCAGGGCCGCTATACGCCGCCCTCGGTCCGGGGCGCGATCTCCTGGCCGGCCACCCTGGGCGGCGTGGAATGGGGCGGCGGCGCGCTGGATCCGGTCACCAACACCTATGTGGTGAACAGCAATATCGTGCCGCAGATCTACAGCCTGGTGCCGCGCGCGGAAGCCGACAAGAAATACGGCAAGGCGCAACGCGACAGGGATGGGTATGCCGCCCAGGAAGGCTCGGCCTACGGCTTCAAGCTGGAGAACTTCCTCAATATGTGGGGCATGCCTTGCTGGGCGCCGCCTTACGGCACCTTGTCCAGCTATGACATGAACACCGGCAAGCTCAACTGGAAGAAGCCGTTCGGTGTGGTCCAGAAGTGGGGCTTCTACATGCCCGACAGCTGGGGCTCGATCACCATCGGCGCGCCGGCGATCACCAAGTCGGGCCTGATCTTCATTGGCGCTTCGATGGACAGCCGGGTGCGCGCCATCGACGTGAAGACCGGCAATGTGCTGTGGAAGCATATCGTGGACTCGCCCGCCGTGGCCCAGCCCGCGATCTATACCTATAAGGGCAAGCAGTATGTCGCCTTCGCGGTCGGCGGAAACGGCATCCTGACGCCGCGCCTGTCCGATCAGCTGGTGGCTTTCTCATTGCCGAACTGATGACGGATTGATTGCAAATAAAAGGGGCGTTCGCGGTCGGCGAACGCCCTTTGTCTTTGGGAGATAAAAATGACTTTACGCAAACGGGATTTCTTGACGGGATTGGGCCTTGCCGCCGGTGCGGGGATCGCCGAGGCGCTGGCCCAGGGCGCGCCAAAGGGCAAGGATCTCGGCGCGGTGCCGCCGCCGCCGCCGCGCAAGATTCCCCATCGCAAGGTCACCACCAAAAACCTGTTCAAGGTGCCGAACGCTTATCCCAACGGCGTCGCGGTGGTGCCGGAAGGCGTTTGGGTCGCCGAACAGAAGGCCGCCGGTTACGGCCAGAGTGGAAAACACGAAAAAGAAGCAGCCTGGCTGTTCGACTGGAACGGCAAGAAGCTCAAAACCGTGATGACCGATTCCTACAACACGTCGGGCATGTGCTTCGGCAATGGCCATGTCTGGATGGGCGCCAATGGCGGGCCGGAAGGCATCTATGAAGTGGATATGAACGGCAAGACCGTTTCTCACCGCCAGATTCCTCTTGGCCCTGCGGACAATGGCGGCGGCTGCCACGGCTTGATGTGGCATGACGGCAAGTTGTGGATCGTGGCCAACCGGCTGCGCGCCATTCTGTGCCTCGATCCCAAGACCTGGGCGCCGGAATTCATGATTCCCTTCACGGCTTCGCGCTGGCATGGCTGCGCCTGGGACTCGAGCTATCCCGGCGGGGCGATCTGGATGGTGACCGGCACATCCGAAATCAATCGCTATATCCGCCAGGCCGACGGCAAGCTGCACCACACCACCACCTGCGGGCTGGTGAAGTATGAGGCCGCGACCGGCAAGGTGCTGGAAACCGCGGAATTCCTGGACGGCACCGCCGACGCGCATGGCCTGGACATGCGCAATGGCAAGTTGATCTCCTGCGATGCCGGCGTGGGCCCGCCGGGCTTTGAAGGCACCGGAAGCCCCAGCGCCGGCTATGTTTTCGAGATCAATTTCGTCTGACTTCTCCCCCTCCGGCCTTCGCAACTTTGCCGTGGCGCTCAGCTAACGCTTACGCGCCACGGCGTTGCTACGGCCACCTCCCCCGTGTGAAAGCGCGCTTTGCGCGCTTTTGGGGGAGGTCAACCCCTTGCCAAGGGACACCACCGTACCCATTGTCCCACCCCGAAAGAGGTGGCCATGGCAAGTCCTCGCGACAAAGACGGTCCCAGGCTGGATGAATGGTCGCCGCGGCTTTTAAAGTCGCGGCTGTATCAGCGCATCCTGGTGGACATTATCATCGGCGCACTGGCCCCTGGCGAACAGCTGGACGAGGGCGCCTTGGCCAAGCGCTATGGCGGCGGGCTGGCCGGCATTCGCGAGGCTTTGGCCCGGCTGGCGCTGGAGGGTCTGGTGGTTCGCCGCGCCCGGGTCGGTACCTCGGTGGCGCCGCTGGATCTGGTCGGCGCCCGGGAGGCCTTTGAAGCGCGCCGCCTGATCGAGGTGCATTGCGCGGGCCTGGCGGCTGAGCATGCCAGCGACGATGAGATTGCCGCCATCCGCGCCACCCTGGACGATGGCGAAGCAGCGATCCGCGACAATGACCAGGCCGCACTGGCGGCGATGGATGAGGCTTTTCATGTCGCGGTGGCGGCGGCCAGCGGCAACCGCACCCTGGCCAAGATGGTGGTGACACTGCATCACCAGACCGCGCGCTATTGGCTTTATGCCATGCGAGGACCCTCCAGCGATGACGGCACCGCCGCACTGAACGAGCATCGCGGCCTGGCCGACATCATCGCCAGCCGCAATGCCGAACGCGCCCGCGCGGAGATGCTCAAGGTGCTGGGAGATTTTCCCGCCGAGATGAAGCGCACCCTGGAAAGCCGATAAAGCAGCATGGTTGGGACCCGCGGCTGGCTGACCTTGGGTCTGATGAGCGCGCTCTATTTCATCATCACGGCGGCGACCTTCGCCAGCCTGGGTCTGGCACTGCCCGCCATGGTTGCCGAGCTCCATTGGAGTTGGACGGCGGCGGGTTTCGGTTTCACCTTGCTGGGTTTTTGGTGCGGCATCACCAGCGCCGTGCCGGCTTCCCTGATCCGCCGCTTCGGTGTGCGGACCTGTCTGCTGGCGGGTTGCGCCGTGATGGCGCTGGCCTTTGTCTGTCTGGCGCGCACCGATGGATTGCTGCTCTATTTTGTCGGCGCCTCGCTGGCGGGCCTGGGCTTTACCCTTCTGGATTCGGTGCCCGGCACCTATTTGCTGTCGCGCCTGTTTGCGCGTCCTTCCTTCGCCATCGGTCTTTTTTTCACCATCGGCGGTTTGGGCGGGGTGGCCGGACCGCTGATTTATACCCAGGTGATAAACCTCACCAGCAACTGGCGCGACTATTGGCTGGTGGTGGGCGGGCTGATTGTCGTGACCGCGATTGTCGCCGCCTTTCTGATTGACGCCAAAACCGATATCGGCGCTGCCGCCGAAAGCGACCCGGAAATCTCCACCGAACGCTGGACTTTCCGCGATGCGCTGCAGACGCCGCAATTCTGGATCATCGCCGCCGCCTATGCCGCCTTTCAATTCTGCGGCATTACCGCCAGTTCGGTGTCGGTGGCGCATCTGACCCAGCATGGCGTCGGTGCGGCGGTCGCGGCCGGTATTTTGAGCGTCGAGGCTTTGCTTAATTCCGGCGCCCGGCTGGCCGGCGGCATTCTCACCCGCTTTGTCGGCGCCAAGAGCCTGCTGATCGCGTCGCTGACAAGCCTCATCATCGGCTTGTTGGCGCTGAGCGCGGCGCGGGATGTGCCGATGATGCTGGTCTATGCCGCCGGCATCGGCATCGGCTATGGCCTGACGCTTTTTGCCGCCACCATCCTGCTGCTCGATTACTTCGGACGCGGCCCTTACCTGGAACTGTTTTCCACCGTCAATCTGATCTCCACGGTCGGTGCGATAGCGCCGACTCTGGCGGGACTGACCCGCGACCATACCGGGGGATTTGCGCCCTTCTTTATCGGGCTTTCGGTGCTGGTGGCGCTGGTATTGCTGGCGGTGACCATGATGCGGGCGCCGCATAAGAGGCCGGCATGAAGGAATTTGGAGTCTTCCTGCCGGTTGCGAATGGCGGATGGATTGTGAGCCGCAACACGCCCTTGCTCGACGGTGGCTGGGCGCAAAATCGCGACGCCGCCCTGATCGCCGAGCAGGAAGGCTTTGATTTTGTGATGGCGATGGGCAAGTGGCGCGGCTTCGGCGGCGACACCGATCATTGGGGCCATAGTTTGGAAGCGGTGACCATGATGGCGGGAATTGCCGCCGTCACCAAAAGGATCAAAGTCTGGGCGACCTTGCACACAATCCTGCACAATCCGGCGGTGGCGGCGAAAATGATCGCCACCCTGGACCAGATCAGCGGCGGGCGGGCCGGCTTGAATATCGTGGCGGGCGCCTATCGCGGCGAATTCGAACAGATGGATGCCTGGGATCCCAGCCTGGATCATGACGCGCGCTACGATCTGACCGAGGAATGGACCCAGATCGTCAAGCGGCTGTGGACCGAACCCAGTGTGAGCTTCAAGGGGCGTTACTTCGACTTTCGCGATTGCGTCAGCGAGCCCAAGCCGCTCAAGCCGCCTTTCCTGATTTGTGCCGGCATGTCGGCCCGCGGCTTTGAATTTTCGGTGCGCGAGGCCGATGGCTGCTTTATCGGCGGGCGCGATGCGGCGGAAACCCGCAATGCGTCTGCCCGCGCCCGCGCCCTGGCGGCGAAATTGGGCAAGCCAATCAAGACCTATTGCATGATGACGGTGATCACCGCCCCAACCGATGCGCAAGCCGAAGCCAAGGCGCAGAAATATCGCGACGGCCTGGACGAGGGCGCGGTGCTGGGCATGCTGAAAAGCTATGGCGTGCCGCTGTCGGGCGAGGGCGGCAATGCCATGACGGCGCGGGCCCAAGGCGCGTTCATGACCCAGACGGTGGTGGGCTCGCCCGCCACCTGCGCCGCCGGAATCGAAAAATTCCTGCGGGACTGCGATATCGATGGACTGATGTTCGTTTACGACGACTATGTGGAGGGTCTGCGCGTTACCGCCCGTGAAATCCTTCCCGCACTTCGCAAAGCCTTTGCATGAAACCCGATTGGATCGCACCAAACCGCACCGCCGTGATCGTGATCGATTGCCAGGTGGATTTCGGCAGCCCCGACGGCGAAATGGCGCGGCGCGGGGCGGACATGACCGCACCGCAGGCGGCGTTGGCGCAAGCGGTGCGTCTGGTCGATGCGGCGCGCGGCGCGGGCGTGAAGGTTGTTTTCGTGCGCCTGCTCACCCGCGGCGAAAACCGGATCGCGCGCGAGGCCAAGACGCGCCATCACGACAACGAACCCGATCTGTGTGTGGAGGATAGTCCCGGCGCCGATTTCACCGGACCGCGGCCGCAGGCGGACGAAGCAATCGTCTCCAAGACGCATTTCAGCGCTTTTGCCCGCACCGGGCTTGCCGACCAGCTCCATGCCCAGGGCATCGACACCCTGGTGCTGGCCGGGCTGACCACCGAATGCTGTGTGGCGTCCTCGGCCTGGGACGGCTTTGAGCACGACTTTCATATCTTCATCGCCGAGGACGCCTGCGCCGCCTATGAACAGGAGCTCCATAGCCATGCACTCAAGGCATTGGCCCTCAGCGGGGCTGAGGTGGCCAAGACGGAAGAATTCGCGCAGTCTTGGAAATAATAATTAAAATCAAATAGATAGATAGATTGCGATCCGCGGCGCACCGACCTTAGTCAAAATGACGTAAAATGTTACATGGCATTTCCGCTGGGAATGTCTATGTACCCCGCCATGACATGGGGCAGGTCGATATTGGCAGCCGCCGGATGGGCGGCTCTTGCCACGGGCGCGTGGGGGCAGGGGGTGGAATCCATCACCGTCTCCGGCGATCCGGTGCGCTTGCTGGAAACCCGCGCCAATAGCGCCGCCTTCGGCCTGGACAAGCCGCTGCTCGAAACCCCGCGCGCCGTCACCCTGGTCAGCGATGCCACCATCGCCCGTTATGGCATCGACGGGATCAACGACCTCACCGCCATCACGCCTTCGGCCTATACCGCCAGCTATTACGGCGTCGAAGGCGCGGTGTCGTTGCGCGGCACCCTGGCGGAAAATTATTTCCGCGGCTTCAAGCGGGTGGAAAATCGCGGCACCTATTCCACGCCTTTGGCCGATGCCGCGGGGATCGAAATTCTGCGCGGGCCGCCGTCGCCGCTTTACGGCGCGGGCAAGGTGGGCGGGCTGGTCAATTTCCTGCCCAAGACCGCCAGCGCCAGCGATGCGTTTGGCGGCGAAGTGACTGTCACCTATGGCAGCTATTCCAAGCGCAATGCCACCGCCCAGATCAGTACGCCGATCGCCGTCGGCGAAGCGACGGGCGGACTGCACGCCTATGGCGAGCTGGACGACAGCTACAGCTTCTATCGCGGCATCCATCCCAGCCATCAACTGGTTCAATTGACCGGCGCCCTGGATTGGAACGGCTGGTCGCTGGCCGCCGACTATATGTATTTCCATTCCAACGGCGATGTGCAGACGCCGGGCTGGAATCGCCTGACCCAGGCGTTGATCGACACCGGCAGCTATATCACCGGCCGCAACACCTCGCTGACCGACGCGGATGGCAATGGTCGGCTCACCCTGAACGAGTTGGGCGGCAATCCCTATACCTTCGATCCCAACTTCCGCCCCCTGGCTTGCGTGGCGTGCCAGGATGCGGCGCACCGGCTGGACAGCGGCTTCGGCACTACCACATTGGACCCGCGCACGGTCTATACCGCGCGCGGTGTGGATTTCTCCAACACCATCACCCATACCGCCTTCCTGGAACTGGGCCGCGATCTGGGCGAAGGCGAGAGCCTGCGCCTGCAGCTCTTCGGCGACACGCTGCAAAATGACCGCTTTGTTTCTTACGGTTTTCCCGGCTCCTATCGCACCCAGATCGGGGAAGCGCGGCTCCGCTATGACATCAAGCGCGATTTCGGCCTGCTCAAGACCCAGACAATGGCGGGCCTGTCCTATCGCTATGTTCACGCCATCGGGAAGGAAAGCTTCAACAGCGGTGTGATCGCGCTCGACCGCCGCGATATCAGCCGCGGCGCGGCCGCCAATGACATTATCGATTCCCCCTTCAATATCGATCCGCCGGGCACGATCGGGCTGGGCTGGGAGAATGACGTCCGCACCAATACCGGCGATGCCGGCGTGTTTGTCGTCACCGATCTGAATTGGGACGACAGCCTGGATCTCACTTTGGGCGGTCGCTATGACGACTACAATGTGCGCTCCGTCGATCTCGGCGTGCTGGCCTTCGAGCCCCCAAGTGGACGCGGCAATGCCGGACGCTTCACCTATTCCGCAAGCCTTTCCTACAAAACACCCTGGGGTCTGGTGCCCTATGTCACCACCGCCAAATCCTCCGCGATCGAAATCGGTCAGGCCAGTCAGGTTCTGACCGGCCTGCTGGCGGGACGCAACTGGCTGTCCAATTCCTTTCTCAATGAAGTGGGCGTGAAGTTTACCGCCCTGGATGGCCATCTGCAGGGCAGCGTGGATTGGTATGTCCAGAACCGCACCCAACTCAGCCAAGGCGGCGGGGTCACCAGCGTGATCGGCACCCGCGCCAAAGGCGCCGAAGCGGAATTGCGCTATGTCGCCACCCCCAATCTCAGTCTCACCTTGGCGGCGTCGCTGCAGCACACCACCATCAAGGGGCCGGATCACAGTTTCTCATATGTCCCGGCGCGCACTTACGGCATCACGCCGCAAAATGGTTTTGGCGGCAGCTATATCGTGTTCGATTTCTCCACCCTGCCGGGCCGGGGCGGCGATTATGAGAACACCCTGCTGCCGCATGCGGTGATCAGCCCCTATGTCACATGGACCAGCGATGCCGCACCTTGGGGCAGTTGGGGCGCGACCTTCGGCGGCACCTATGTCGGCAAGACCGAGCAGCCGGTGCCCAGCCCTATCGTCTATCCCTCTTACGTCACCCTGAATGCGTCGGCCTTTGTGCAATGGGATGTGTGGGAGGCCAACCTGAATGTGAACAATCTGGGCGACGAGCGTTACTTCACTCCCGGCGCCGATACCTATGCCAATCTCAGCGCCCTGCCGGGTGTGGGCCGCACTTGGAAAGTCACTTTTAAAAGACTGTTCTAGGCGGCGATTGTTCTGGCGGCTGCGCCCGCATAGGCTCGCGACATGAAAAGGCTGGCGCTGTCCTTTCTGTTTTGTGTCATTCCCGTGACGGCAAATGCCGCCGACAGCGCCTGGGTGCAGGCGACCGCGTCCGGCTTTGAAGCGCGGCTTGCGACCGGCGCCGCCGACTGCCCCGCCTTGATGACCGACAAGGGCGAAGTACCGATGACGGTGCGCGCCGCCGCCAGCGCGAACTTTCCGCTGACCTGCGCTGCCACCATCCCGGCCCAGGCCGCGCGCGCCAACATCGGAGAGATCACCCTGCCGGTGCCGGCCGTCGATCCGCAGCGCATTCTTGTGCTGGGCGATACGGGATGCCGCATCAAGGGCGCGGCGCTGCAGGCCTGCAACGATCCGGACCAATGGCCTTTCCCGCGTCTGGCCGCCGCTGCCGCCGCGTTGAAACCGGATCTGGTGATCCATGTCGGCGATTATCTGTATCGCGAAAGTCCTTGCCCGCCGGGCAATCAAGGCTGTGCCGGCTCGCCCTGGGGCGACAACTGGACCACCTGGCTGGCGGATTTCTACACCCCCGCCGCGCCGCTGCTGGCGGCGGCGCCCATCGTGCTGGTGCGCGGCAATCACGAGGATTGCAACCGGACCGGGCCCGGCTGGCTGAGGCTGCAAGGGCCATCCGCCTTCGATCCCGCCGCGCCCTGCATTCCGCATCTGCCGGTTTACACGGTCGATCTTGGCGCGCTGCGACTGGCGGTGATGGATGACGCCACGGCGGACGACACCAGACTGAACCGCGAGGATTCGCCCATCTATGCGGCGGAGCTGACGGGCTTGGCCGCGATTCCCGCGCCGGTCTGGTTCGTTCATCACCGTCCGATCTGGGCGGCGATCACTGGTCCATTGGGCATTCCAATCGGCGGCAATCTTGCCTTGATCGATGCGGTGCGGGTTGCAACCCAATCCGGCGGCCCACCCATCGTGCCCAATGTCGAGCTGATGCTGTCAGGTCATATCCATAGCTTCGAGGCCATCAACTATTCCGGAAGCGTTCCGCCCCAGATTGTGGCGGGCAATGGCGGCGACAATCTCCATGACACGCCGGCCAATCTCAGGGGCGCGCAGTTTCAAGGCTTTTCCGGCGTCACGGTTGCCGACGGGCTTTCGGTTGACGGTTTCGGTTTTCTGCTGATGACCCGCACAGGGGATGGTTGGACCATCGATCTCTACGACTCCCTGGGCAGCAAGACCCGCACCTGCCGCTTTGCCGGCAAGCGCGTGGATTGCCCGGCTTAGGGCGCAATATTTTCCGGGCTGTTGTTGGGCGCGGTGCGGGCGGCTTCACTCTCCAGCATCCCCAGCAAGTTGGCGGTGGGAAAGCCGTCGGCGGCAATCGATTTTGATTTCTGATATTGCCGGAGCGCGGCGCGGGTTCTGCGCCCCAGCACGCCGTCCGGCGTGCCGGGATCAAAACCCAGCGCCAATAGGTCCTTCTGGAATTGCAGCCGCTCGCTGCGTGACAGGGGGCGCTCGTCACGCGGCCAGTCATGCTTGACAATGCCTGCGCCCGCCATCCGGTCGGCCAATAGCGATATCGCCAGGGCATAACTGGCGGCATTGTTGTATTTCAACAGGACGCGAAAGTTCGGGAAGATCAGGAACGCCGGTCCGCGTGCACCGGCCGGCAAAAAAATCGCCGCATTTCCCTCCAGAGCTGCCAATGCGTCGCCGCTCGTCGTCTTCACGCCGCGCGCGCTCCACTCCGCGACCGGCTTGTCATTTTCCAGATCGGCATCTTCATAGGCAAAGCCGTCCGGCAGGCTGACTTCGTAACCCCAATTCTGCCCCCGGGTCCAACCTTGCTCGGAAAGAAGCCGCGCCGCCGAGGCCAGGGCATCGGGCGGCGAGCGCCACAAGTCGATCTTCCCGTCGCCATCGCCATCGGCGGCAAATTTGAGAAAGGTGGTCGGGGTGAACTGGGTCTGGCCGAAGGCGCCCGCCCAACTGCCGACCATTTCGCCCAGCGCATAATGTTGCTGCTGATAGATTTGCAGCGCAGCCAGGAATTCCGGCTTGGCATAATTGGCGCGTGGTCCGTCATAGGCCAGGGTCGCCAGCGCCGCGAACAGATTGAAGCTGCCGCTATCGGCGCCATAGTCGCTTTCCATGCCCCAGACCGAAACCAGGATTTCCTTGGGCACCCCGCTTTGCGCCGCGATCCTGTCCAGCACCTCACCATAGCGGCCCAGCATGAATTGGGCGTCCTTGACCCGCCGCGCCGATACCGCCGAATCCAGATAGCTCCAGACCGGCCTGGTGAATTCCGGCTGGTTGGCGTTCATCGCGGTGATGGTGGGCAGCGGTGCGATGCCGGCCGTGGCGCTGTCGAAAGTTTCCGCGGTAATCCCGCGCGCCAGGGCTTCGGTCCGGGCCTCGGCCAAAAAGGCATCGAATTTGGCGTCGCCTGAGCTGGGCTTGATGACCGGGGCAGGCGCGGGGGCGGCGGGTGGCGGGGGCGGCACGGGTTTGGGGGGCGGGGGCCGCCGGGTGGCACAGCCCGCCAGGACCAGCAGGCCGCACAGGGCAGCCAGGTATTTCAAGCGAACGGGACGGCGGGTGGAACGAAGCACCCCCTATTGGTACACTGCTTCGCGGGATTTTTGGCGGAAAACCGCCATTTTTTACTCTTTTTTGGGGTCGCGCGGCCTAACGCTGCGCTGGGCCGTCGCTCCCAATTTGGCAGGTTGACAGGGGTAGGGGGCTTCCATAGTTTCCGCGCCTCAATTGACGGCCTTTGGGGCCGATTTTTGGCTTTAGAAGGCAGTGTCATGAAGGTTCGCAACTCCCTCCGGTCGCTCAAGAAGCGTGACAAGGACTGCCGCGTCATCCGCCGCAAGGGCCGCGTCTACGTGATCAACAAGAAGAATCCGCGGTTCAAAGCCCGCCAGGGTTAAGCGATACTGCGCCGCAATCTGTCATAGGCGCACATGCTTCTTCCTTCCACCAATGCCAGCATCGTCGCCCGCCGCGCCGAAATCGTCGCGGCGCTGAAGGACATCGTGCCCGATGGCGTGGTGGCCGATCCGTCCGGCCTCGCCACTTTCGATTCCGACGCGCTGAGCGCCTATCACCAGATGCCGCTGGTCTGCGTGTTGCCCAGCAACCGCCAGCAGGTCAGCGACATCCTCAAATATGCGGAAGGCCAGGGCATTCCCATCGTGCCGCGCGGCGCGGGCACCTCGCTGTCGGGCGGCGCCCTGCCGCGCGAGGACGGCATCCTGATCGGCATGGGGCGCATGAAGCGCATCATCGAGATCGATTACGAAAATGGCTGTGTCGTGGTCGAGCCCGGAGTCACCAATCTCAATATCACCAAGGCGGTGGAGGCCAACGGCTTCTATTATGCCCCCGATCCCTCCAGCCAGATTGCCTGCACCATCGGCGGCAATGTCGCGGAGAATTCCGGCGGGCTGCATTGCCTGAAATACGGCCTCACCACCAACAATCTGCTGGGTGTGACCATGGTGTTGCCGGGGGGCGAAATCGTCACCCTGGGCGGCAAGAGCGGCGCGCAGGGCGGCCTGGATTTGCTGGGCTTGGTGACCGGCTCGGAAGGTCTTTTGGGCGTGGTGGTGGAAGTGGTAGTGAAGATCCTGCGCAAGGCGCCGGTAACCCGCACCTTGATGGCCTCCTTCGACACCGTGCCTGCAGCGGGCGCCTGCGTCGCCGCCATCATCGCCGATGGCGTGGTGCCGGCGGCCATGGAGTTCATGGACCGCCGCGCCGCCGAAGCGATCGAGGATTTCAACCAGCCCGGATACCCTGCGGGCGCCGAAGCCATCCTGATCATCGATGCCGATGGGGTGGAAGCCGATGTGGCCTATGCGGTGTCGCGGGTGATCGCGATCGTCGCCCAATGCGGCGGCAAGACGGTGGAAGCCACCGACGAAAAACAGCGCGCCCGCATCTGGTCAGGCCGCAAGGCGGCCTTCGCCGCCATGGGGCGGCTGGCGCCCGACATGATCTGCATGGATGGCACCATTCCCCGCCATGCCCTGCCGCAGGTGCTGGAGGAAATGGCCAAGCTTTCCGAACATTACGGCCTGGGTTTCTGCAATGTCTTCCATGCCGGCGACGGCAATCTGCATCCCCTGATCATCTTCGACACCATGAAAGAGGGCGAGTTCGAACGGGCGGAAGCCTTTGGCGCCGATATCCTGCGGCTGTGCGTCAAGGTCGGCGGTGTGTTGTCGGGCGAGCATGGCATCGGTGTGGAAAAGCGCGATCTGATGACCGATCAGTTCAGTGAATCCGATCTGGCGCAGCAGCATCGCGTCAAATGCGCTTTCGACGCGCAGAATTTGTTCAATCCGGGCAAGGTGTTTCCGACCCTGTCGGCCTGTGTCGAGCAGGGCCATATCCATGTCCATGGCGCCCAGCTGCCGCATCCTCATCTGCCGCGCTACTGATGAGCAGCATTGTTCACGAAGATCAGGTGGTGGATTTCGTGCGCGCCGCGCGCGCCGACAAGGCGCCGTTCGAGATTGTGGCGGTACCCGCCGTTCGGTGGGAAGGCCGCTGAACAATCTGCCGATGCTGGACGTGTCGGGCCTGTCGGGCATCGTCAAATATGAACCGGCGGAACTGATCGTCACCGCCAGGCCCGCCACCCCGCTTGCCGAGATCAAGGCGGTCTTGGGCGAGAAGCATCAGCGGTTGGGGTTCGATCCCGCCGACTGGTCGCGGCTGCTCGGTTCCAATGGCGTGGCGACCTTGGCGGGTGCCGCATCCAGTGACGCTTCCGGTTCCGGCAAGCTGCGTCATGGCGGGGCGCGGGATTCGCTGCTCGGCTTTCGCGCCGTGAACGGTTTGGGCGAAAGTTTTCGCGGCGGCGCCAAGGTGGTGAAAAACGTCACCGGCTTCGATCTGCCCAAGCTGGTCTGCGGCGCCTATGGCACGCTGGGTGTGCTGACCGAACTCACCTTTCGTGTCTTTCCCCAGCCGCAATTCGCCACCACGCTTTGCCTGACGGATGTCACGCCGGAAGACGGTTTCGCGCACCTGCGCAAGGTCGCGCTCAGCGCACTGGAGCCGGCAGGATTGGCTTATCTGCCAGCCAGCATGCTCGCGGACGTGGGCCAAGATTTGGGTCAGGGCGCGGCCCTGATCAAGCTGGAAGGCGCCCGCCAGCCGCTGGAAGAAAAGATCGCATTGGCGCATGGCTTGCTGGGCAATGCGATGCAGCGGATCGAGGAGGATCCTTTCCCGGCCATCGGCAGTGGCGAGAAATTCGCCGACATCGGCGGCGACATTTGGCGGCTCATGATCGCGCGCGCCGATGCCCCGCGCCTGGTCAAGGAATTGAATCTCCGCCACTGGCTGGGCGATTGGGCCGGCGCGGTGCTGTGGCTGGCTGCCGATCCGTCGGACGCGCCGCGCATTCGCGCCATTGCCGCCAAGGCGAACGGCCAGGCGATGCTGCTGCGCGCCTCCGCCGCCAGCCGCGCCAGCCTGGGCCTGTTCGCGCCGCAGCCGCCCGCGCTGGCGGCGCTCAGCCGCTCGGTCAAGGCGGCGTTCGATCCCTTGTCGCTGTTCAATCCGGGACGGCTCTGATGCGTTACAATTTCACCGCCGAACAGATCGCCGATCCGCAGCTCGGGCCCGCCACAAAGGCCGTGCGCTCCTGCGTGCACTGCGGCTTCTGCACCGCCACCTGTCCCACCTATGTCGTCTTGGGTGATGAGCGTGACAGTCCGCGCGGCCGCATCGTCTTGATGAAGGACATGCTGGAAAAAGGCGGCGCGCCGACCAAGGAGCAGGTCTATCACATCGACCGCTGCCTCTCCTGCCTCAATTGCAAGACCGCTTGCCCGTCCAGCGTCAATTATCAGCGGCTGGTGGATCAGGCGCGCACCCATATCCAGGAGCATTACCGGCGTCCGCTGAGCGACAGGCTGCTGCGCTTTGCCATTGCCAAGGTGATGACTCGTCCCGCTCTGGTGCGGATGGGCCTGTTGCTGGCCAGGATCGGCGCGCCGATCGCGCGGCTGCTGCCGGGCCGCTTGGGCGCCATGGCGCGGGTCGGGCTTTCGGCCCGGCCGCAGGGACCGGAGCCGACCCAATTCCCCAAGCCCGCGCAAGTCAAACAGCGCATCGCCATCATGCCGGGCTGCGTGCAAGGCGCGCTGGCGCCGCAGATCGACAGCGCGGTGGGCCGGGTGCTGGCGCGGCGCGGCATCGAGCTGGTGGCGCTGGAAGGCGCGGGCTGTTGCGGCGCGCTGCCTCATCATATGGGCCGGGAAGACGACTCCCGCGCCTGGGCCAAAAATGCGATCCAGGCTTTCGAGCAAGGTCAGTATGACGGCGTGCTGATCACCGCCACCGGCTGTTCGGCCCAGTTGAAGGACTATGCCCATCAATTCGCCGGCGATCCGGTATGGGAGAAGCGCGCCGCCGCTTTTGCCGCCGCGGCGCGCGATTTTGCGGAACTCTGCACACCGCGGAATGTGACGCCGCCGCAACCTCTCCGGGTCGCTTACCATCCCGCCTGTTCCCTGCAGAACAGTTTGAAACTGAACGGTGTGGGCGAAGCGTTGCTGGAAGCGGCGGGATTCATTGTCACGCCATTTGCGGAATCCCATCTCTGCTGCGGTTCGGCCGGCACCTATTCCATCCTGCAACCCGAGCTTTCGAGCCAGCTGCGTGACCGCAAATTGGGCAATATCGCGGCAGCCGAGCCGGACGTTCTGGTCAGCGGCAATATCGGCTGCCTGCAACATCTGGCCACCGGCCAAGGCCTGAATCAGCCCATCCTCCACATTGCCGAGCTTTTGGATTGGGCGGAAGGCGGCCCAAAGCCTGCCAATCTGGAATTGCCGGGCAAGTCCGTCTAAGCTCGCGGCCATGCGCCCCGCGCTTGCCCTTGTCCTTTTGATGGTGTCCAGCGCGGCTTATGCCGCGCCGATGCAAGCCCCCGCGCCTAAGCCTCAGGCGCCCGCGCCCAAGCCCGACAACGTCACCAGCGAGGACAAGCTTTTCGCCCAGCTCAAAGCGGTGGAACGCGCCGAGGATGCCCACCCCATCGAGCAGAAGTTGATGGCGCTGTTCCGCGCCTCGGGCAGTCCCAGCGTGGATCTGCTGATCACGCGCGTACAGGCGGCGATGATTGCCACCGACAAGACGACCGCCAAGAAGCTGATCGACGCCGTCACCGCTATCGCGCCTCAATATGCCGAAGGCTGGCACATCCGCGCCGGCCTTGAGCATGCGGCCGACGACGACACCGCCGCGCTGGTGAGCTTGCAAAAAACCGTGCAGCTCAATCCACGGCATTTCCGGGCCTTGGATGAGCTTGCCGACATGCTGGAAGAGTATGGCGACAAGGCGGGCGCCCTGAAGCTCTATCGCCGTGCCCTGGAGCTCAATCCGCACCTGCCGGGCACCGCGCAAAAAGTGCGCGAACTGACCACCAAGGTCGAGGGACGGGACATCTGATCCCATGCGCTGGTTCTGGGCGGCCCTTCTTGTCCTGATCGCGTCGCCGGCTTGGGCGCAATCCTATATGGTGGGCACCTGGTTCGGTCAGGGCCAGCCCTATAGCAAAGAGTCCATGTATATCGACCGCATGCGCGCCGACGGCAGCTGGCGCGGCGAATACCGCACCTGCATCAAGGGCAAACCGGCCGACACGCAGGTGCAGGAAGGCCGTTGGTCGCTGTCGGGCGATATGCTGATCCTGAAGGTCGAATTTGTCGACGGCCGCCGTTCCCCGCGCATCGACAATTACAAGATGCTGGCTCACACCGCCACGACCCAGAAGTATATAAGCCTGGGCGCGAATTTCCCCTATACGCCCAGGAAGATGCCGGACGATTTCCAGATGCCGTCCTGCGAGCTGACGAGCTGACATCGATGCGCGCGCTGGCGGTTTTGCTGCTGTTGCCGTTGTCTTTCACACAAGCATTCGCCGCCGACGCTTCGCATCCTCCCTTCCTGACCGGCCATTGGTTCGGCCAGGGCGAGCCGCATGACAAAAGCGAGATGTGGCTGGCCCATGCCGGCCCCAACGGCGATTTTTCGGTGCAATTCCGTAGCTGCAGCAAGGGCAAGGTGGCCAGGGAACTGTTCCAGAAGGGCCAATGGTGGTTCCAGAACGGGATCGAAACCGTGCGCATCACCCAATCGGGCGATCAGGCGATGTTCAACGAGACGCCCTACAAGATCCTGTCGCATGACGGAAACAGCCAGACCTACAGCATGCCGTCGGGCTTTGTGTTCCGCTCCAAGCGGGTGGATGCGAAATTCACCATGCCGTCCTGCGAGCTGGTGAGTTGAGATGAAGCGCGCCGCCTGTCTGATCTGCTGCGTGATGGCTTTGCCGGCAAAGGCCGCGCCAAGCCTGGTGGGAATCTGGTTCGGCCAGGGCCAGCCCTATGACAAGCGCTCCATGTATATCGATCATTTCATGGCGAATGGAAAATTCCGCTCCGAATTCCGCGATTGCCGGGGCGACAAGCCCGAAGACAGCAACGAGGACGGCACCTGGTCGGTCAAGGGCGACATTCTCACCGTCAAGGTCGAGCGGCGCAACGGGGTGGCCGAGCCGCGCATCGAAAATTACCGGCTGATCTCGGTTACGCCGACGCGGTTCCAGGATGTTTTCCTGCCGTTGAATTTTCCCTTTGACGAGCGCCGGGTGGACGAGAAGTTCGTGATGCCCGACTGTCAGCTGGTGAGTTGACGCGTCCGATTTGGGTGGCTGTTGTACTAGAATTTCGCGCCGCAACTTTTGCAGCTGCAAACCCATCCCCAAGCGGGAAGCAGGGCGCCCAGAAAGAACAGGCCAAAGACCGCTGCTGCAACGGAATAGTGCGGGCGACGTCGACTATAGTCTGCCGAGGCGCAAACCGGGCAGCGCGGATCGTCCAGGTCGCCGAATTCCTTTTCCAAAAGAATTCGAAATTCGCCCGCCCTGCTGAATTTTTCGATGGATTTGGCGTCACCCAGCCTGTCGAGCGGCACTTGTACCTTGGCGCCGCCCAGCGCGGTGGAATAAGACCAATAATTTCCGACATGGCACTCGTGCGCGACAAAGGCGGGAACGCCTTCAGACTTAAGCAGACCGCAAAACATGTGCGCTTCCCAAGGTTCTCGGAAAGTCGCCGCGGTCACCACGTCCGTCAATCAATCCTCATCCGTCACAAATGCCACCCGCAGCATGTTGGTGGCGCCGGTGGTTCCCAGGGGCACCCCCGCGGTTATCACGATCCGCTCGCCGGCCTGGGCGAACCCTTCCTGGCGTGCGATCTGGCTGGCGCGTTTCACCATATCGTCGAAATCGCGGATATCTTCGGTGGTGACGCTGTGGGTGCCCCAGACCAGGCACAGCCGCCGCGCCGTTTCGATCGAGGGCGTGGGGGCGATGATGGGCGCCTGGCTGCGTTCGCGCGCCGCGCGCATGGCGGTGATGCCGGATTTGGTCCAGCAGACAATGGCGCGCGCCTCGATGGTCTGGGTGACTTCATGCACCGCCGCCATGATGGCGTCGGGCGTGGTCTTTTCCGGCGTGCCGCGCTGGGATTCGATGATGGTCTGATAAAGCTCGTCATCCTCCACCGAACAGGCGATGCGGTCCATGGTTTGCACCGCTTCCACCGGATAGGAGCCGCTGGCCGATTCCGCCGACAGCATCACCGCGTCGGCGCCTTCAAACACCGCGGTGGCCACGTCCGACACTTCGGCGCGGGTGGGCACGCAGGCATTGATCATGGATTCCAGCATCTGGGTCGCCACCACCACCGGCTTGCCGGCCTTGCGGGCGGCGCGGGTGATCTGCTTCTGCAGCCCCGGCACCCGCTCCAGCGGCATTTCCACGCCCAGATCGCCGCGCGCCACCATCAGCGCATCGGCCAATTCCAGAATGCCGTGCAGCGAAGCCAGCGCCTTGGGCTTTTCGATCTTGGCCAGCACCCCGGCGCGCCCCGCCACGATCTTTTTCAGTTCCGCCACATCCTCGGGCCGCTGCACAAAGGAGAGCGCGATCCAGTCGACGCCCAATTCCAGCGCCGCATCCAGATCGGAACGGTCCTTGGGGGTCATGGCCGACAGCGGCAGCAAGGTGTCGGGCATGTTCACGCCCTTGCGGTCCTTGATTTCCCCCGCCACTTCCACCACCGCTTCAGCGAAGGTGTCGGCCTTGCGGAGCAGGCGCAGCCGCACCTTGCCATCATCGATCAGCAGCGCGTGTTTCTGCTTGATGGCCTGGAAAATTTCGGGATGCGGGATCGGCACCTCTTCCGGCTTGTCGGTGGTCTCGCCCAACACCAGACGGATGCGCTCATCCTCCTTGAGCATGCGCGGCCCGCCAGGCAATTTTCCCAGCCGGATCTTGGGGCCTTGCAGATCGCATAGAATGCCGATCGGGCGCCCGACCTCTTCGGAGAGCGCGCGCAACTGCCGATGCATGGTGGCCAGCATCTCATGGCTGGTGTGGCTCATATTGATGCGGAAAACATCGACCCCGGCATCGAACAGGGCCCGCATCATCTGCGGATTGTTGGAGGCGGGGCCCAATGTGGCGAGAATCTTGGTCTTGCGGCGGCGGCGCATGGCGGCTTTCAGTTGGAGAGTGACTGGGTCCAGTCGGGCTTTTTGCCGGTGTCCACCTCGAAGAAACCGCGCCGGTCGAAACCGCGCTTGGCGCAACTGCCCCGGCCCACGGCGCGGAAACGTTTGTCGGGGGCGACGCAGAAATAGGTCTTGCCTTCCCAGGTCCCTGCCGCGCCGTCGCTGGCATAGAGGTAATAATAGCGTCCCTGCAACGGGCCGGTGAGAATCGGGGCGCAGGCCTGGGGCTGAATGGCCCACCAGCCCTCGCTGGTCCAATTGGTGCCGTCGAATCGGCCGATGGAGGCGCGGACCACGATGCTGCTCTTGTTGCATACATGAAAGCCCGCCAGGGCCGGGGCCGCCGTCAGGGACAGGCCCGTCATGCCTAGAATCACAGCCAGGAGCAGGGTCGTGCGACGCATCTCGGACTCCGGTTTGGCGTGAAACCGCCCTTCGGTCAACTGGACGCGCGGTCTTTTGCCCTCCGCCAGCACTACGCTGGCGCTAACTGGCCGTCGCTCGTCGCTTATGTACTTAAAAGTACACCGCGCTCCTCGCTCCTGCCGGGCGGCCAAAATACCGCGCGTCCCTGCGGATCGATTCTATTATAACCCGCCCATGGCGGAAAATGCCTTTGAAGCGATCCTGGGCCAGCGTGGCCAAAATTCCGTAAACAGCCGGTTGCTGTTTTTATGCGACCATGCCTCCAACCGGTTGCCGGCAGGCGGCTTGGGGCTGGACCCGGCATTGCTTGCGACTCACATCGCCTATGATATCGGCGCCGCGTCGCTGACCCGTGCTTTGGCCAGGGCTTATGGCGCGCCGGCTCTGCTGGGGGGCTGGTCGCGGCTGCTGATCGATCTCAACCGGGGCGCCGATGATCCCACCTTGGTGATGAAATTGTCGGACGGCAGCATCATCCCCGGCAATGTCTCAGCCAACCGCGCGGCAGAGGCGGGTGAAGTGGCGCGGCGCATCGCGGCCTATCACGCGCCGTATCATGCCGCGATCGACGCGGAGCTGGATCGGATCGGCAAGAGTGCGGTCGTAATTTCCATCCATAGCTTCACCCCCGCGTGGAAGGGCAGGCCGCGCCCCTGGCAGGTGGGCATCCTCTATGATCGCGACACGCGGCTGTCGGCGCCGCTGATGGCGCGCCTGGCCGAGGCTGGTTTTCATGTCGGGGACAACGAGCCCTATACCGGCGCGCTGGAAGGCGACACGCTTTATCAGCACGGCACCTTGCGCGGACTGCCGCATGTCCTGATCGAGATACGGCAGGACTTGATCGCCAGCGATGCGGCGGCACAAGAGTTTGCGTCACGCCTGAAAGTGATCCTGGATGCGGCGATTGGCGATATGCACAGCCAGGGATGATTTTCGCGTTGCGCCGCTCAAGGCCGGTAAGCTAGGTTCCCCGGCTTTTGAAATTTCGGTAGTTCCAATGGCCAAATCCGGCTTCGCCAAAGACCAGCTCAAATCCTTCATCAACCGCATCGAGCGGCTGGAGGAAGAGCGTGCCGCTTTGTCGGCCGATATCAAGGAAGTCTATTCCGAGGCCAAGGGCACCGGCTTCGACACCAAGATCATGCGCCAGGTCATTCGCATGCGGAAATTGGACAAGGCGGACTTCCAGGAGCAGGAAGCGATGCTGGATTTGTATCTCACCGCAATGGACATGCGCTGACGCGCGAGGGAACTTTTCCGCGCCACAAAATCGCCACTCGGGCATTTAACAAGCGCCCAGCATGCGGCGTTATTCCTCCGGTTACGATTTTCTGTTTTTCACCGCCATACTGGCGACCTTGGCGTCAATGGCGCCGGGTCTGGCGCATCTGTTCGAGCTGCCGCATAAGCTGTCCCTCTCACGTGAAGAATATTTCACGGTGCAGCAGATCTATGCCGGCTGGGAGTTGTTTGGCATCGCCATTCTGGTCCAGGCGGTTTCCCTCGCCATGCTGGCCTGGCGCTCGATGCGCGAATATTACGTCTTCCGTCCCGTGCTGGCCGCGTTGATTTTAATGGTTCTGGCGCAGACCTTGTTCTGGCTTTTTACCTTTCCCGCCAACAGCATCACCGACAATTGGACCAGCATGCCGGCGGATTGGGACATGCTGCGCCGGCAGTGGGAATATTCCCATGCCTTGGGCGCGGCCTGTCAGTTGCTTTGCTTCTGTTGTCTGATCGGCGCATTGTTTGCGCGCGTGCGGGCGGCCGGCCGTTGACGGCTTGACCATTTCAAGCACCGGCTGATTTGATCCTCTCAAACAGGGAGAGGAACCCATGCCGGATTTTTCCATGGATCGCCGTGGCCTGATGATCGCCGCCGCGGCGGCGCCTGTGATGGCGGTGGCCGTGCAGGGCGCCGCCAATGCGCAACCGCCGCCCGGCCGCGATCCCGCCGGCGGCGCGCCGACCGCTGACCAGCAACGCCGCATGCAATGGTGGCATCAGGCCAAGTTCGGCATGTTCATCCATTTCGGGCTTTATGCCGCCCATGGCCGTCATGAATGGGCGATGGAGACCGAAGCGATCCCGGTCGCCGAGTATCAGAAATTCACCGCCGGTTTTCATCCCGCGCCGGGCAGTGCGCGCAAATGGGCGCAGTTGGCCAAGGCGGCAGGCATGAAATACATGGTGCTGACCAGCAAGCATCATGAGGGCTTCTGCAACTGGGACACCAAGCTGACCAATTACAATGCGGTCAATTACGGTCCCAAGCGCGATATCCTGAAGGAGTATGTCGAGGCGGCGCGGGCCGAAGGCTTGCGGGTCGGCTTTTATTATTCGCTGATGGATTGGCATCATCCCGATGGCGCGCGCTGCCAGGACGATCCTGCCGCGCGGCGCCGTTTTGTCGATTACACCCATGGCCTGATCCGCGAGCTGCTGACCAACTACGGCAAGATCGACGTGCTTTGGTACGATGTTTCCTGGCCGCTGGATGCCGAAGGCTGGGAATCGGAAAAGATGAACCAGATGGTGTTCGCCCTCCAGCCCGACATCATCGTCAACAACCGCAACCGCCTGGCGGGCGATTTCTCCACCCCGGAACAGACCATCCGGGCCGAAAGCGGCGGCCGCGCCTGGGAAAGCTGCATGACCCTGAACGACAGTTGGGGCTATCAGCGCGCCGACGACAATTGGAAGACCCCGCGCACCGTGATCCGCAACCTGATCACCTGCGCCCGCGATGGCGGCAATTATCTGCTCAATATCGGGCCGGCGCCCGATGGCTCGATCCCGCCGGAAAGCGTGCGAATCCTTTCTGAAGTGGGGCAGTGGATGAAAACCGGCGGGCAGGCGATCTATGGCGCCGATCCCTGCCGGGTGGCGCGCAGCAATTACGGCAATTTCACCCGCCACGGAAACCGGCTCTACATGCATGTGCATTTCTGGCCCGGCGACGGCATTTCCATTTCGGGCCTCAGGCAGAAGGTCACCTCCGCCACCCTGCTCAAGACCGGCCAGCGGGTGACGGTGAGCCAGGACGGCTTCCGCACCCTTCTGACCGGCCTGCCGGCCAAGGCGCCCGACAGCCCGGTCACCACCCTGGTCCTGGAATGCGATGACGTGCCGGTGCAAGACACCGATTATGTCCGCATCAACAAGCCCAGAGCGGGCGTCGGCATCTGATGGGTGTTGGGGGAGGGTAATTCCTTCGACGGCTTGCTAGTCTGGGCAAAATGCCCAGGCGCGGCCGCCCGCCTCATAACGATCAGCTGACACCCACCGAATGGCGGGTGGTCGAAGCCGTGCGCCATGGCATGAGCAATCCGGAAATAGCCGCGCGGCGCGGCATCAGCCTGGACGCCGTCAAATTTCATGTCGCCAATATTTTGCAAAAACTCGGTCTGAAAAATCGGAGCGCGTTGCGGCGCTGGACGGGTATATCACGCCAGTCCGCGCTCCATGCCAAGGAGGAGCCGATGGATGAAAGCCTGAAACTGGGGCCGTTGGGCCAAATCGCGCGGCGGGTGAAAGACATCGCCGAGGCGCGGCGCTGGTATGGCGAGGCGCTGGGCCTGACGCATCTCTATTCCTTCGGCGATCTGGCTTTTTTCGATTGCGGCGGAACCCGCCTGTTTCTGTCCCAGGGCGAAGGCGACGGCGAGTCTATCCTCTATTTCCGGGTTCCCGACATCCGCGCCGCCCATGCCGCGCTCATCGCGCGCGGCGTCGAATTCATCAACGCGCCGCACATGATCCACCGTCACGAAGACGGTACCGAGGAATGGATGGCCTTCTTCAAGGACAATGACGGAAGGCCCTTGGGGATCATGTCCCAGGCAAAGCCTTAAAAATGAAAACGGCCCCGATCCTGCGATGGGGCCGTTTTTGTTTGAGAGCTGGGATCAACCTGCTCTGCGGACTGTGTCGCTCTCTTCCAACTCAACCGGCGCTTCGCCTTCCAGGCCATATTCCTTCAGCTTGCGGTACAGGGTCGAGCGGCCGATGCCCAACCGGCGCGCCACTTCCGACATATGGCCGTTATAACGGCTGATGGCCATGCGGATGATCTCGCATTCCATTTCGTCGAACTTGCGGATATTGCCTGAAGCGTCGGTGACCTTCAGCCCATAGGGCGACGCGGTCTGCGGCGCGGGGCCTTCCACGCTGGCCGGCGCGGGGCTGGCGGCGCGCGGCGCGCTTTCCACACCCAGCACCGCCGCGATCTGCGGGAAATCGCAAACGTCCAGCATGGCGCCGTCGCACAAGACCACGGCGCGGAAGATGGTGTTTTCCAACTGGCGCACATTGCCCGGCCAGTTGAATTGTTCCAGCAAACGGCTGGCTTGCGGCGTCATGCCGGAGACCTGCTTGTGTTCCTCGGCCGCGAAACGTTCGATGAAATGGCGCGACAAGGGCGCGATGTCGCCGGAACGGTCGCGCAAGGCGGGCACCGTCACGGGGAAAACATTCAAGCGGTAATAAAGGTCCTCGCGGAACACGCCCTCGCGCACCATTTGGCCCAGGTCGCGATTGGTGGCGGCCACGATGCGCACATCCACTTTCACCGGCCGCTTGGAGCCGACCGGGTCCACTTCGCCTTCCTGCAGCGCGCGCAGCAGCTTGACCTGCATGTCCAGGCGCAATTCGCCGATCTCATCCAGGAACAGGGTGCCGCCATCGGCCTCCTGGAACTTGCCCAGATGCTTGTCGCTGGCGCCGGTGAAGGAGCCCTTCTCATGACCGAACAGAATGGATTCGACCAGATTCTCCGGAATGGCGCCGCAATTGACGGTCACGAAAGGCTTGCCCGAACGCGCCGAAGTGCCCTGGATGGCGCGGGCGATCAATTCCTTGCCGGCGCCGCTTTCGCCTTCGATCAGGACGGGAATGTCGGACTGGGCGGCGCGGGCGCCCAGGCGGAAGACCTGCTTCATTTCCGGCGAACTGGCGACCAGATCGTCAAAAGTGAGCTTGTTGTCCTGCTTCTTTTTCAGCTGCTTCACTTCACCCGACAGGGTTCCGATCTTGAGCTGATTGCGGATGGACACCGCGATGCGTTCCGGGCTGGCGGGTTTGACCAGAAAGTCGTTGGCGCCGGCGCGCATGGCGTCGACCGCGGAATCGATGCCGCCCTTGGCGGTCAGCACGATCACCGGCAAATCGGGATTGGTGGCGCGCAATTTTTCCAGCACCTGGAGGCCGTCCATGTCGGGCATCACCAGGTCCAGCAGCATCAGGGTGATTTGGTCGCCGCGGGGGCCGTTGATCAGGTCCAGCGCGGGCTGGCCGCCCGGGGCGGTCACGACCTGCATGCCGCCACGGCTGATCGCCGTTTCCAGCAGGCGCCGCTGCACCGGATCGTCATCCACCACCAGAATGGTCTGCGCCATAACCCAAGCCTCTCAAAATGAAACGGGATTTTGCGGCGGCACAGGTAAATGTGGCGTTTAAGCCTGTTCCTTTGCGGTACAGCGGCTGCCCGGATTCGATGCTTAATCAAGCCTGAATCGCACCAAACAGGCGTTAGCGGCGGGTTTTCCGGAGTGCCCAGCCGGCGCGGCTTAAGGTCCAATAAACCAAGTTGCCGGGAGGCGGGCCTTTGCTATAGTCCCCCCGATTTCATGATGCGGGGCGTTAGGCGAGAGCCGGACCGCCCCATTTTAAAGGGCGCTAGGCGCGAGCCGGACCGCCCATCAATAAGGGGCCCTTTAATGGCACACGAATCCGATTACCAGCCGGGATCCATGGATATCAGCGCGCACAAGAAGGCCTATGAGGGCTTTCTCACCGGCTCCAAATGGACGTTCGGATTCATCATGCTGATCATGGTGTTCCTGGCTCTGTTCCGTACCCACGGCTAAGCCCTATCCACATGCGGCTGGGGATCCCGAAGGAAATTCGAGAGGGAGAAACGCGCGTCGCCGCGACGCCGGAGTCCGTCAAGAAGTTCAAGGGGCTTGGGCTGGACGTGGTGGTTCAGGCCGGAGCCGGCGCGGGCGCCAAATTCTCCGATGCCGATTATGCCGCCGCCGGCGCAACCATAGCGCCGGACACCGCCTCGACCCTGAAAGACGCCGACATTGTCCTGAAGGTGCGTGGCCCTTCGGCGGCGGAGATTTCCCAGATCAAAAACGGCGCGGTGCTGGCATCGCTGCTGGCGCCCCATGCCGAAGGTGAGGCGATCTCCAGCCTGGCGGGCCAGGGCGTGACTGCCTTCGCCATGGAACTGTTGCCGCGTATTTCCCGCGCCCAGTCGATGGATGTGCTGTCGTCCCAGGCCAATCTTGCCGGCTACAAGGCGGTGATCGACGCGGCCGCCCAGTATGGCCGCGCCATGCCGATGATGATGACCGCGGCTGGTACCATCGCGCCCGCGCGGGTGTTGGTGATGGGTGTGGGTGTGGCGGGGCTTCAGGCCATCGCCACCGCCAAACGCCTGGGCGCCATCGTCAGCGCCACCGACGTGCGTCCCGCCACCAAGGAACAGGTGGAATCGCTGGGCGGCACCTTCATCGCGGTGATGGACGAGGAATTCAAGAACGCCCAGACCGCGGCCGGCTATGCCAAGCCGATGTCGGCGGAATATCAGGCCAAGCAGGCGGCGCTGACCGCCGAAACCATCAAGAAGCAGGATATCGTCATCACCACCGCCCTGATCCCGGGCCGCAAGGCGCCGATCCTGGTGACGGAAGAGATGATCAAGACCATGAAGCCGGGCTCGGTGATCGTGGATCTGGCGGCGGGAGCGGGCGGCAACACGCCCCTCTCCAAGCCGGATGAAGTGGTCGAGGCGCATGGCGTCACCATCATGGGCCATACCAACTTGCCGGGCGCGCTGTCGGCGGACGCCTCATCGCTCTACGCCCGCAACCTGTTCAATTTCATCTCGCTGATCGTCGACAAAAAGACCGGCGCGTTGAATGTCGATTGGAATGACGAGATCGTCAAAGGCTCCGCCGTCACAAAAGACGGCGCAGTGGTTTCACGGGGATAGACCATGGAAATGATTGACCCCTTTGTCTTTCGCCTTTCCATCTTCGTGCTTGCGATTTTTGTCGGCTATTTCGTGGTCTGGGGCGTGACCCCGGCGCTGCACACGCCCCTGATGGCGGTGACAAACGCGATTTCCTCGGTGATCGTGGTCGGCGCCCTGATCGCCGTGGCGGTGCCGGTGTTGAGCGCCGAGTCATGGACCTCCAAGGGCCTGGGGTTCGTCGCTTTGGCGTTGGCATCCGTGAATATCTTCGGCGGCTTTTTGGTCACCGCGCGGATGCTGGCGATGTACAAGAAGAAAGAAAAAAAGTGACCGGCGGATTCCGAATTGTTTTCGGGCCGTTGGCGCTTTGCGCCGTTGTCACTTATTTCTCCTCCCAGCCGTCTTTCGGAGAAGAGAAGAGCACGGAGCAAGGGAAAGCATTCGCGTTGGAATTCCCATTGATTGCGCTTGAGCCCAAGATTTCCGGTAAGGATATGGCGGACAATGAAGACGCCATTTTTGTACAGGCGGTGCGTCCCGCCGCCGCTGTCCAAATCAAGACGGATGTTCCGCTCCATTTCGAGGGGTATAGGTCGCCGGTTGATCTCGTCGTTCCGGCCGGAACCATATTTGTACAGGCTATTTCTTCGAATCAGGAATTTTATTGCGCCGTGACGGTGGTTAAGCCGCCGAGTTTTGGATCGGGCTATGAATCCGGAGTTTGTTTTCACGATCTCTCGAGTGATGGGTCATTCGATGAACTGAGCCTTATCGCGACGCCAGGGCGCCGTGTTCGGACCCCGTATGAATTGGCTTTTCGTAAGCCAAGCACGCGCCTGCCGGCCAGCGTCTCCTACGAACGGATGTCCGAGGACAAAATCCCGCTTTTGGAACTGCGCGGCGTTTTTCAAAATGAAGGAGGCTTTTTAAGCATTAGGCCTGGCGCAATAAGCTTGGGTCTTTGCTGGCCCGCCGAATTGCGTATACCCGAGCAGTCCGGGTACACCAACTACAGTAATTTTTGCGGGCTTCCCGATTGGGAATCCAACAAGAAGTCCCTGAAGGATGAGGACGTCATGAGAGGGCGGCACTCTATCTCTCTAAGCGAAGGGACCAAAGACAAAATTACTTGGGGGCCGATAGCCATCGCTTACACAGTTTTGGAGAAAAGACGGATATCTGCCAATACTGAAGCGGCGATGCCGCTTGGGCCATTCACGGTGCGTGCCAAAAGCACTTTCATGCTCGGGCTGGATTTTAGAAACGCGATCTATGTTCTTGAGGTGAAGCCGGCGATGGACAAGACGGCAGACAGGCCCGGGGGAGGCATATGAACGCCAATATTGCCGCGCTGCTTTATCTTGTCGCCGGCTCGCTTTTCATTCTCGCGCTGAAAGGCCTGTCCTCGCCGGCTTCCAGCCGCGCCGGCAACCGCAACGGCATGATCGGCATGACCATCGCGGTCCTGACCACGCTGTGGATGTCCGGGGTCAGCGATCCTTTGACCTGGGGACTGGTCATCGCGGGGCTTGGCATCGGCGGCGCCATTGGCGCGGTGATGGCAAAGCGCATCGCCATGACCAACATGCCCCAGCTGGTGGCGGCGTTTCACAGCCTGGTGGGTCTGGCGGCGGTTCTGACCGCGGGCGCGGCGCTTTATTCGCCCGAAGCCTTTCACATCGGAACGGCCGGCGCCATCCATGCCCAAAGCCTGGTGGAAATGAGCCTGGGTGTCGCCATCGGCGCCATTACCTTCTCCGGTTCGGTCATCGCCTTCGCCAAGCTCAACGGCAATATGAGCGGCGCACCCATCATACTGCCGGCGCGCCATCTGCTGAACTTGGTGATCTTCCTGGCCATCATGGCCCTGGTCGTATGGTTCGCGATGGACCAGGCCCACTGGATGTTCTGGGCCATCACCGCTCTGTCGCTCCTGTTCGGCATCACCTTGATCATTCCCATCGGCGGCGCCGACATGCCGGTGGTGGTGTCGATGCTGAATTCCTACTCCGGCTGGGCCGCCGCCGCCCTGGGCTTCACCCTGGAAAACAGCGCCCTGATCATCACCGGCGCGCTGGTGGGTTCCTCGGGCGCGATCCTGTCCTACATCATGTGCAAGGGCATGAATCGCAGCTTCATCAGCGTCATCGCGGGAGGGTTCGGCGGCGATACCGGACCGGCGACCGGCGTCAAGGAAACCCGTCCCGTCAAGCAAGGCTCGGCAGACGATGCCGCCTTCATCATGAAGAACGCCGCCAGTGTGATCATCGTGCCGGGCTATGGCATGGCGGTGGCCCAGGCCCAGCATGCGGTGCGCGAAATGGCCGACAAACTGAAAAAGGAAGGCGTCAAGGTCTCCTACGCCATCCATCCGGTGGCGGGCCGCATGCCCGGCCATATGAACGTACTCTTGGCCGAGGCCAATGTGCCCTATGACGAAGTGTTCGAGCTGGAAGACATCAATAGCCAATTCGCCCAGGCCGATGTCGCCTATGTCATCGGCGCCAATGACGTCACCAATCCGTCGGCCAAGACCGATCCCAAATCGCCGATTTTCGGCATGCCCATCCTGGATGTGGAAAAGGCCAAGACCGTGCTGTTCATCAAGCGCGGCATGGGTTCGGGCTATGCCGGCGTCGAAAACGAACTCTTCTTCCGCGACAACACCATGATGCTGTTCGCCGACGCCAAGAAGATGACGGAAGAAATCGTCAAGGCGCTGGACCATTAGTATCCGGGAAGCCCGTCTGCCCGCCGACGAAGCGGCGATCCTGTCCTTCATCAACGGACTGCAGGACCATGAGGCGGCGTTTGAGCCCAATCGCCGCCGGGATGCGGATTTCACCCTGGAGCATTGGCGCGAGGCGCAGCGCCGCCACGCCGAAAAAAATGGCGTTTTCCTGATTGCCGAAAACGATGGCGTCCCGGTCGGCTGGGCCTTCGCCCATGACGCAGCGGGCGAACTGTTTGTGATCGAGGCAGAGCGCCATCACGGTTATCTGGCGGAGCTGTATGTGATGCCGCAGGCACGCGGCAAAGGCCTGGGCCGCGCTCTGATCGAAGCGTGTGAAGCCTGGGCGCGCGCACGCGGCCACAAGCTGTTGACGGTGGGCGTGCTGGCGAAGAATCCATCCGCCATCCGCGCCTATGAGGGCACGGGCTATGCGCCCTATTGGACCACCATGCGTCGCTATCTTTGAGAGGCGAAGACCATGCGCAAATATCTTGCCTGTTTCTTCCTGCTTTTGTGCGGCACCCAGATTTCCGCCCGGCCCGCCACCGATGCTTCGGCCGCGAGCATCAAGGCCCATATGGCCTTCCTGGCCAGCGACAAGCTCAAGGGGCGCGAAGCCGGATCGCCGGAATTCGACCTGGCGGCGGATTATGTCGCGGCAGAGATGAAGAAACTGGGCCTGAAGCCGATGGGCTCGGGCAAACAGTCCTACTTTCAACCGGTGCCCTTGGTGGCGTCCCGCACCAGGGACCAGGGCAAGCTCACGCTCACGGACGCGTCAGGCCGCGTCACGACGCTGGAATTCGGCAAGGACTATGTGGTGAACGGCAGTCCGTTGGCGGAGACTTTGGATCTGGACGCGCCGCTGGTCTTTGTCGGCTTCGGCCTGGTCGCGCCCGAGCATGGCCGCGACGATTATCGCGGGTTGGATGTGAAGGGCAAAATCGTGGTGGCGCTGAACGGCGCGCCGAAATTCCTGCAGACCGAGGAACGCGCCTATTATCGCAGCGCCAAGGTCAAGCTGGCCGCCGCCAAGGCGCGCGGTGCCGTCGGCGCCATTCTGATCAACACCCTGACTGGCGAAAAATTGTATCCCTTCCCCAATGTCGTGCGCCAGTATCAGCGTTGGGGAATGACCTGGCGCCAGCCTGACGGCAAGCCGTTTGTGGCAACGCCCTTGCCGAGCTTGGCCGGGATCAGTGTGGCGGGGGCGCGCAAGTTGCTTGGGGCCGATACCGGCAAAATTCTCGCCGCGGCAGAGACCCGGCAAGGCGAGGTGCGCGGCTTCGCCTTGCCTTTCTCATTGCACGCCGTGCTGCACAACGAAATCAAGACGGCGGAAAGCAAGAACATCATCGGCCTGCTGCCCGGCTCCGATCCCAAGCTCAGGGATGAATATATCGTGTTGTCGGCGCATCTCGATCATATCGGCGTCACCCCGCCGGTGAAGGGCGACAGCATCAACAATGGCGCGCTGGACAATGCATCCGGCGGGGCAACGACCTTGGAGGTGGCGCGATTGTTTCAAGCGGGCGGAGCGGCACCCAAGCGTTCGGTGATTTTTTTGATCGATACGGCGGAAGAAAAGGGTCTGATCGGGGCGGACTATTTCGCCCGCAATCCCACCGTGCCCAAAGGCAGCATGGTCGCCGATGTCGATCTCGATATGCCGATCCTGACCTATGACTTCACCGATGTGACGGCGTTCGGCGCCGATAGATCGAGCATCGGCCCCTCGGTCCAGCGCGCTGCCGCCCGCATGAACATCAAGCTTTCGCCCGATCCGGCGCCGGACGAGGGCATTTTTACCCGCTCCGACCATTACCGCTTTGTCGAGCAAGGCATCCCGGCGGTTTTCGTCACCACCGGCTATGCCAATGGCGGCGAAGCGGCGACGCTGTTCTTCATGAAGAACAACTACCACAAGCCCAGCGACGATCTAAGCCAGCCGATTCGCTATGACGCGGGCGCGAAATTCGCCCGGCTCAATTATGAGATCACCCGCGAGTTGGCGGACGGGGCGCGGCCGTCCTGGAACAAGGGTGATTTCTTCGCGGACAAATTTGCCAAGAGACCTGCTTCAACCGCGCAGTGACCATGCGGCAGGCGCGCTTCTCGTGGCGCGCTTTGCGCGACTATGCTGTGTGAAAAGGGAAGGGGTAGCGATGGACTATTATCATACCTGGTTTGACCTTAAGCCCGGCGTCAAGGACACCGACTTCGCGCGCGATCTGGCGCGCTACATGGCCTATCTGTCCGAGCGCAAGTTGATCGAGGGCTGGACGCTCTCGCGCCGCAAATTGGGCTTGGCTCCTCCGGAGCTTGGCGAATTTCATCTGGTGATGAAGACCAGGAACATGGCGCAATTGGATGAAGCCTTCCAGCACGTGGCCACCCGCGCCGAGCCGGTGGAGAGCGTGCATGTTGGGGTCAATTCCAAGGTGCAGAATGCGCGCTTCGGGTTGTATCGCGATTTCCCCGATGCCGTGCGCCGGGAAGGCGAAGAGAAATTCTAATTACTTCAAGCCGCCCATTCTGCAGACTTCCTTCCACTCGGCCGGCGTAACCGGTTGCACCGACAAACGCGGCCAATGCACCAGGCTCATCTCCTTGAGTTTAGGATTGGCCTTGCACTCCGCCAATGTCACGGGCTTGGGCATGTCCTTGACCGCCTTGACCACGACCAGCCCGAAAACGCCCGTCTCGTCGGTGGGATCGGGACGATATTCGCCGATCACCTCGACAATGCCGACCACCGCTTTTTCCTCACCGGTGTGATAGAAAAAGGCCAGATCGCCTTTCTTCATCGCCATCATGTTGCGCTTGGCGGTGTGGTTGCGCACCCCGCTCCAGGGCTCGCCCTTGGCGCCCTTTTTCTTCTGCATCTCCCAGGAAAAGGTCTCGGGTTCGGTTTTCAGCAGCCAATGGTTCATGGGCCGTCTCCTATTCCACCGTCAGCTTGCGGCTCATCAGCCGCATCACCGCTTCGCCTATGGGCAAGGCGCCGCTCAAGAGATCGGCCATGGCCTCAGCGATGGGCATTTCCACTTGGCTGCTGCGCGCGCGCTTGACCAGCGCCGGCGCCGTGGCGACGCCCTCCGCCAAGGGATGTCCGGGCGCGTTCAATTCCGCCAAGGTCTTGCCGCGTCCGAGTTCGATGCCGAAGGAGAAGTTGCGCGAAGACGGACTGGTGGCGGTCAGCACCAGATCGCCCAGGCCGGACAGGCCCATCAGGGTTTCGCGCCTGGCGCCCAGATTTTCGCCAAGCCGGGTCAATTCGGCGAAGCTGCGGGCGAGCAGCGCGGCGCGGGCATTTTCGCCCAGGCCCATGCCTTCGACCACGCCACAGGCAATGGCATAGACATTCTTGGCCGCGCCGCCCAATGCGACCCCTGTAAGATCGTCGCTGGCATAGGGGCGAAACGTCGCCGAACCCAGTGACGCTTGCAGCCCCGGCGCCAGATCGCCCTTGGCCGCGATGGTCACGGCGGTGGGCAGGCCGCGCGCCACATCGCGCGCAAAAGAAGGGCCAGACAGAATGGCGAGCGGAGCAGCCGGCAGACTTTCCGCCGCGACTTCCGTCACCAGCTTGCCGCTGTCTTTCTCGATGCCCTTGGCGCAGATCACCACGGGCTGGTTCGGTTTCAAATACGGCTTTAGGCCATCAGCAAAAACTTGCAGCACCTGCGCCGGAACCGCCAAAAGCAGCGCATCGGCCTTGCAGGCATCCGCCAAATCGCCGGTAACTTCCAACGCCTTGGGTATCGCCACACCGGGCAGGAACCGGTTGCCATTGCCGGCGCGAATGGCGGCCAGCACATCCTCTTCGCGCACCCAAAGGCTGGTTTTGCGCCCGGCCGACACGGCCGCCAGCGCCAGCGCGGTGCCCCAGGCGCCAGCGCCCAGAACCGCAATATGGGAAAAGGAAACCGGCGGGGGCATCAAATCGTTAGTTGCTTATTCGGGGCCAAAATCTATCTTGCCCTCTTATTGTTCGCAAATTGCCGCCTGAATTTCTCCATACTGTCATGCGAGCCTTGCTGATGCGCCGTTTTACCCTTTGCCTTGCCGCTGCCGCTTCCATTGTCCTTCTGGGCGGTGCGGGCCAGCCCGTGCCGCAACGCCTGTATCAGGCCTATAGCGATCAGCAGAAGGCCGATCTGGACAAGGTCAGCGCCTATCTCAACAGTTTCCAAAGCCTCAAGGCCAGTTTCGTCCAGATCGGTCCGGAGGGCGGAATGGATCAGGGCGAACTCAGCATCCAAAAGCCGGGCCAGATCCGTTTCGAATATCGCCCGCCCAGCCCGATCCTGATCGTGGCCACCGACGGCAGCGTCTATGTCAAGAATTCCCGGCTCAACACCCGCGACCAGTACGACTTGTCGGACACGCCGCTGGGCCTGCTGCTTAACGCCCGCGTCGATCTCAAGACCAACAAGGCGGTGATCGGTGTGGCCGAGCAGAACGGCGCGATCGTGGTGCGTGCCCGCACCAGCGCCAATCGCAACGATTCCAATATCACCCTGGTCTTCTCCACCCCCGGCATCGAGCTTCGGCAATGGACGGTGCGCGACGACCAGGGCGGCAACACCACCGTGGCGCTGCAGAATCCGCAGCTCAATCCCCAGCTCGACACCGCGCTGTTCACTGCGCCGGCAAAGCCGGTCAAGCAGGCCCGCAAATAGTGAAGCAGGTCGGGATCATCAGCGACCGCCGCGTCTTTGACGGGATGGCGGTGCACCAGGTCAATGACGAATATATCGATGCGGTGAAGGATGGCGCCGGCGCTTTCCCTGTGCTGATCCCCTCGAGCGGCCGTCCTTTGGACCCGGCCGAGATATTGGCACAAGTGGACGGGCTTCTCTTTCCGGGCGCGCCGTCCAATGTCGCGCCGGTCCGTTATGGTCAGACCGCGCCTCCCGGCACCGAGTTGGATGAAATGCGCGATGCCACAGCCCTGCCGCTGCTGCGCGCCGCGTTGGATGGCGGCAAGCCGCTGCTGGCGATCTGTCGCGGCTTTCAAGAACTCAATGTCGCCTTGGGCGGCAGCCTTTATCAGCGCGTCCACGAAATTCCCGGCCGGCTGGATCATCGCGAGCCCGCGAATGTCGCGCGCGACATGGAATATGCCCCCGCCCATGCCATCACCATCGTCCCGGACGGGCTCTTGGCGCGGCTTTCGGGCATGACCCAGGCCAGGGTCAATTCCCTGCATCATCAAGGCATCGACCGGTTGGCGTCCGGCCTGAGGGTCGAGGCCCAGGCGCCCGACGGCCAGATCGAGGCGGTGTCGCATCCGGGCGCCAGGGCGTTCCTATTGGGGGTGCAATGGCATCCGGAATGGGCTTTTGCCCGGGATTCCCTAAGCCTGGCGATCTTTAAGGGCTTCGGCGCGTCGCTGTGATGCCACACTCGTTTACAGCATCCTAAGACATTGCTGACACAGTCCGGGCCGTTTGTCCTCACCCGGTATTGTCATGTCATTGCCAGTCCGTCTGCTCGGTTTTGCCTTCACCAATGCCGACTTCCTTTTCGAGACCGATACCGATGGCAAGATTCTGTTTGCCGCCGGCGCGGCCAACGATCTGGTCCATGAAGACGGCGAAGCCTTGATCGGCAAGCCCGCTGTCAGGCTGTTCAAACCGTCCGAAGGGGCAAAATTCGCCACTTTCGCCCAGGCGCTGAAAAGCGGTGACCGCGCCGGTCCCTTCAAGCTCACTTTGGCGACGGGGGCCGACGCCAATCTTGCCATGTTCCGCCTGCCGGAGAATGGCGCCAATATTTCCTGCACCTTGACGCGGCCCGGCACGCGCACGCCAGGGGCCAAAGTCGATCCCAAGACGGGACTGCCATCGCGCGAAGGCTTCATGGCCGCGGCCGAAAAAGCCGGCGAGCGCGACACGCTCACCCTGGTGCATGTCCAGGGCTTGCCGGAGCTTTGCGCCCAGCTTCCCAAGGAAGGGGCCGAGGCGCTGTTGCAGCGCATCGGCAACTCCATTCAAGCGTCGGGCGCGAGCGCGTCGGGACGCATCTCCGAATCCAGTTTCGGCGCCCTGGCGCCGTCGACCAAGGGCTCGCTGGATCTCGCCAAAAAGATCGCCGAGGCTTTTACCGCCGGCGGGCTTGCGACACCCAAAATGGCGGAAACCAGCATCGGCCTCAAAGGCGGCGGGCTCAGTCCCGAGCAGCGCCTGCTCGCGATGCGCTATGTGATCGAACAGTTCGCCCAGAAGGGCAAGCTGGACGACAGCGATGGCGATATTGCGGGCACCTTCGCCCGCATGATGGCGGCGACCGAGCAACGTTTGGCCGCCATGACCAAGACGGTGGGCGAGGGCGCGTTTGAAATCGCCTATCAGCCGATCAGCGATCTGGCCACCGGCAAGGTCTCTCACTATGAAGCATTGGCGCGTTTCTCCAATCCGGAAGGAACGCAAGAGACCGTGAAGTTCATCGAGGCCTTGGGCATCGCCAACAGCTTCGACCTGGCCGTGGCCAGCAAGGTGCTTGACCTGATTGAAGGTCAGTCCAACACCCACATCGCCTTCAATGTTTCCGGCGCGACCATCGCTTCGCCCTCCAGCTTCGGCATGCTGGCCGGCATCCTCACCAAGCGCCGCAAGCTGGCGCCGCGCGCCCTGATCGAGATCACCGAAACCGCCGCCATCGCCGATCTGGAAAGCGCGGGCAAGGCAATCGGCGCGCTGCGCGCCTTGGGCTATCGCGTGGGATTGGACGATTTCGGGGCGGGCAGCGCTTCGATCAATTATCTGCATGCCTTCCAGGTCGATTTCGTGAAATTCGACGGCGCCATGATCAAGAAGATTGGCAGCTCCAAGCGCGACGACGCGCTGTTGGCCGGGCTGGCAAAATTGTGCGGCGAGATGGGGGTGACCACCATCGCGGAATGGATCGAAAGCGAGGCCATGGCCAAATCCGCCCGGGAGCTCGGTTTCCAGCATGGCCAGGGCAACTGGCTGGGTGCCCCGCTGGCGCAGCTTCCCGCCGCGCCGGTGCCGGTAGCGGCGGCCAGACGCAAGGGTGTTACAGAGTCCTGGGGGTGAGGCGCGACCCGAACGCCGCGAGCTTAGGCGAGCGGCCGGAGCGCCCCGAACTCGGGCCTAAAGCGGCTGCATTACAGAGTTCCCAAGCAGCCACACCCCATCAAAAACCCCACTGATTTGGCCGAAATCAGTATGACAAAAATGCCATTGTCATTATAATTCTTTTAGTCCCCATAATTTTCTTGAAACATGTGGCATCTTTGCATACTTTGTAGGGTGAAGACGGCCTTGGGCTGCTAGCACTGCCCCCCGCTCGCTTTCAGCCCCCGTCTTCGCTGGGGTAGCCGGTTATCCCCTCCCGGTTGCTCCTTGCGCTGATATAGCGCTTTTGCCCCCCGGCCCCCCGCCGGGGGGCCTTTTTTTGCCTCATCCAATACACACCCGCCGCAGCGTCATACTAATCCGCCCGCCGCCGGGCAGCAGCCGGGAGGTGCCTGGCCTGATCCTGTCGATGCCGTGATGGGCCAGCCGTGCCGCCCCGCCAAAAGCGATCACATCGCCCGACGCGAGGGTCACGCTGATGGTCCGCCCCGCCCGGCTGGTGCCGCCGATCCGAAACAGGGCGTCGTCGCCCAGCGACACGCCGATGACCGCCGCGCTGATATCCTTCTCGTCGCGGTCCTGGTGCAGCCCCATCTTGGCGCCGGCGTCGTAGAAATTGACCAGACAGCATTCCGGCGCGGGACCGGAATTGATCTCGCTCCATAGATTGAGCAGCGCGGCCGGAATGGCGGGCCAGGGCGCATCCGTCACCGGATGGGTGGGCTGATAGCGATAGCCGTTCTTGTCCGACACCCAGCCCAGACTGCCGAAATTGCTTTCCCGGACGGAGAATGCCTTGCCGGTGCCCGGCATCACCGGACGATAGAGCGGCGCCTGTTCGAGCAGTGCCATGACCTCATCGCGCAATTTCTTCTGTTCCAGCGGGGAGAGTTTTTCACGCCAGACAAACACGCCGGGCGCAACGGCGAGCTTGCTTACCACTGAAATGGGGAACGCGTTGGCGTGGAGAAGATGGCCGAATAGCTGCCTTCAAAGCCATTGGCATCCAGCCAGGTCTTCAATTTTTCCGGCGTGTAGTTGTCGGCAATCCAGCGCGCCAAAGGCTGGCCACCGGCATCGGCTTGCGCGAAATCCAGAAAAACTTTCAGCCAGCGTTGCTGGCTCTTGGGAAAATGCAGATAGGGAAAGCGGGCGAATTGTTTTCCGGCCGTTGCCATCGCGCCCCAGCCGTCGCGATGGATGATGTAAAGCGCGGCGGCAAAACTGGTGCGGTCCTGGCCGCCCGAGCATTTCAGCATGAAGGGACGCGGCGCGGCATCGAAGGCGGCGATCAACCGCACCAGCATGTCGCGGGTCGGCAGCTTGCGCGAATCCAGCATGGCGTCGAGATGGGCGATGCCGGCGCTTTTGGCGATAGCGGTTTCTTTCTTCCACCAGGAAAGATCGTCATTGCGGCCGCGCAGATTGATGATGGCGCGGATGCCGCGGCGTTTCAGGAAGGGGCTGAGGCCACCGGCCCAGGCCTGCATGGCGCGCGCTGCCTCGCCCGGTATCACCCAGTGGAAGTTATAGAGAACATCTGTGGCTGTTCGGGCAGGGGCCGATCGCATAGGATCGGATTAGCATATTTCGGAAGCCCCATGCGCATCACCAAGCAAGGTCTGACCTACCGCTGGATCGTCTCTTCGGTCCTGGCCGCTTTGGTATTTGCCGTCCTGGCCTGGTCGGACATGCGCCTCAAAAGCCTGTCGGGCTTCGGCACCGCCGATTTGCAAGGTTTTGCCACCGCCGACCAATATCGCCAGGCCTTCCTGGTCTGGCCGTCGCGCTATGCGGTGCGGGCAGGCTTTGATTGGGGTTTGGATTATCTGTTTATGCCGCTTTATGCGGCCGCGTTCTTCTATGCCGGTATCCTGGCGCGGGAAGGTTTGACGCCGCGCCCGGGACTGCCGCGCCGTATCCTGACCATGCTGGCGGCGGTGCCGATAGCGGGGGCGCTCCTGGATGGCATCGAGAACGCCTTGCAGCTCAGCATGTTCTTGTCGAACCCCACCGATCGAATAGCCGGCATCGCCTTGTCGGTCTCCAACGCCAAATGGGTGGCGATTTATGTGGGGGCGGTGCTGTGGCTCGGGGCCTTGCTTGCCCGCCAGCAGGAGCGCCTCCAGCAGCGTTTGAGGCGGGCAAACGGGCCTTGAAAACCGGTCCTTGACCCGAAAGCGTCTTTGCGTATATTCCGCCGCTCTCCGGGGGACTCGCTCTCTAGGAAACACATTTAAATTCAAAGGTTTAGACCATGTACGCGGTCGTCCGCACTGGCGGAAAACAGTATAAAGTGGCCAAGGACAGCGTCCTGAAGGTCGAAAGCCTGACTGGCGACGTGGGCTCCAAGCTCGACCTCGAGGTCCTGATGCTGGGCGGCGACAAGCCGAAAATCGGCGCGCCGCTGGTCAAGGGCGCTTCGGTTCAGTGCGAGATCGTCGAGCACGGCCAGGGCGAGAAGGTCATCGCCTTCAAGAAGAAGCGCCGCAAGAACACCCATCGCAAGCGCGGCCACCGCCAGCACTTCACCACGGTGAAGGTGCTCGGCATCACGGCTGGCAAGGAGTAAGTCATGGCGCACAAGAAAGCCGGCGGTTCCTCGCGCAACGGTCGCGATTCCAATCCCAAGATGCTGGGCGTCAAGCTGTTCGGCGGCGAAGCCGTTGCCGGCGGCAATGTGATCGTGCGCCAGCGCGGCACCAAATTCTATGCCGGTGAAGGCGTCGGCATGGGCAAGGACCATACCCTGTTTGCACTTCGCGATGGCCAGGTCTCGTTCAAGACCGGTTACAAGCGCCGTACCTTCGTGTCCGTGATCCCGGCTGCGAATCCGGCGATGAAGATCGCGGCAGAATAGGCGGCTGAAGACATAGGCCGCCAAGTAATTGGCGGCCCGTTATGCGCGAGGGAGATGGTCCGCCATCTCCCTTTTTTATTCCTCGCGAGCGAAAGGACTAGCGGGGGATGACATGTGCATTCTGGAGAGTGAGAGACTGATCCTCAGGCCGCCTCGGCCCACGGATATTCAAAGCATGACGGTGTGGCTCAGCGATTTCGACGTGGCGAAGATGACTTCGCGTGTTCCCCATCCTTATGGCGAAGGGGATGCCGAAGCCTTTTTGGCGCTGGGCGAAGCGCACTGTTTTGTGATTCAGCGCAAGAGCGACGGGTTGTTCCTGGGCATGACCGGATTGAACGTCGATGCCGGTTACGAGCTCGGCTATTGGCTGGGCAAGCCTTTCTGGGGTTTTGGCTATGCCACGGAAAGCGCGCAGCGTTTGGTGAATTATGCCTTCGAGGCGCTGGATCAGGGCGCTGTCCATGCCGGCTGGTTTCATGACAATCCGGCTTCGGGACGCGTTTTGGCCAAGCTGGGCGCGCGCCACAATGGTTCGGCAATGCGGGATTGCCGGGCCAGGGGCAGGTCTGTCCTGTGCCATGACATGCTGTTGACGCGGGCCGATTTCCTGCGAAAACAGGCCGCTTAGGGAGCGACCGGCGACATGAGCAGAGCGAATGCCGTCCGGCGCGACCAATAAATAGGGCTCACATGAAGTTTCTCGATGTCGCAAAGGTGTATGCAGCCAGCGGAGCCGGCGGCAACGGCTGCGTCGCCTTTCGGCGCGAGAAGTTCATCGAATATGGCGGGCCCTATGGCGGTGACGGCGGGCGCGGCGGCGATGTGATCGCCGAAGCGGTGGAAAATCTCAACACCCTGATCGACTACCGCTTCCAGCAGCATGTGAAGGCCAAGAGCGGCGAAGGCGGCAAGGGCAAGGTGATGACCGGCGCCGGCGGCGCCGACGCCATCATGAAGGTGCCGGTCGGAACCGAGATCTATGAGGAAGACGGCGAAAGTCTGATCGTCGACCTGGCGACGCCGGGGCAGCGCTATCGCCTGCTCAAGGGCGGCAATGGCGGCTTCGGCAATTATCATTTCAAGAGCGCCACCAACCAGGCGCCGGAATTCGCGCTGCCCGGCCAGCCTGCCGAGGAGAAGATTTTCATCCTCAAGCTCAAGCTGATCGCCGATGCCGGGCTGATCGGCATGCCCAATGCCGGAAAATCCACTTTTCTCAGCCGCGTCTCGGCGGCCAAGCCCAAGATCGCGGATTATCCCTTCACCACCCTGGAACCCCAGCTGGGCGTGGTGAAGATCGACGAGACTGATTTTGTCCTGGCCGACCTGCCGGGCCTGATTGAAGGCGCGCATGAAGGTGTCGGGCTGGGCGATCGTTTTCTCGGCCATGCCGAGCGTTGCGCTTCCATCCTGCATCTGATCGACGGCACCGGCGACAATATCGCCAAGACCTACAAGACCATCCGCGCCGAGTTGGAAGCCTATGGTCACGGGCTGGACGAAAAGCCCGAGATCGTGGCGCTGAACAAGGTCGATGCCATTCCCGAACGCGAGTTGGCGAAAAAGCGCGCCGCGCTGGAGAAAGCCTGCGGTCACAAGGTGCTTGTGATTTCCGGGGTCAGCGGCGAAGGCATCAACACTGTGCTGCGCGCCATGGCGAAAGAAATCAATCAGCGCCGCATGCGCAAGGCCGAGGAACGCCATTATGCGCAGCCCGCGCGCGAACCTCGCACCCGTTATGAGCGCCAGACGGTGAATTACAAGGCGCCGGTGGTGGCCAAGGTGCGGCTGACGGAAGAAGCCAAGAACCCCGTGCCCGCCAAGCCCCAATTATCAAATACGTCAAACAAGTCAAAAAAGGCCGGGGCCAAGACGGGGCTTCGCCTTGCCAAGTCCAAGGCTGCCAAGGCGAAGATCGCCGAGGCCAAGGCCGAGACCAAGAAAAGGCCCAAGGCGAAAGCTGTGAAATCCAAATCCAGGCCGACCGGAAAGGCCAAGGCGAAGTCCAAAGCTATGAGCAAGACCGCAAAGCGGACCAAAAAGAAGCAGCGGCGATGAGCGATATTTTTTCCGGCGCCAAGCTTGTGGTGGTGAAGGTCGGCTCGGCGTTGCTGGTCGATGGCGCCAAGGGCGAACTGCGCCGCGACTGGCTGGCTTCGCTGTGCGACGACATTGCCGGGTTGAAGAAAAAGGGTCTTTCGGTGGTGCTGGTGTCGTCCGGCTCCATCGCCTTGGGCCGCCGGCTGCTCAAGCTTCCGTCCGGCGAACTGCGGCTGGAAGAAAGCCAGGCCGCGGCGGCGGCGGGGCAGGTGCGGCTGGCGGAAGCCTATGCCGACATGTTCGCGGCGCGCGGGATCGTGGCGGCGCAGGTGCTCTTGACCTTCGGCGATACCGAGGAACGCCGCCGCTATCTCAATGCCCGCGCCACCTTGGGGACCTTGGTCGCCCTGGGCGCCGTGCCGGTGATCAATGAAAACGACACGGTGGCCACCGCCGAAATCAAGTTCGGCGATAATGACCGGCTGGGGGCCCGCGTGGCCTCGATGATGGGCGCGGACCGGCTGATCCTGTTGTCGGATGTCGATGGCCTCTACACCGCCGATCCCAGCCGCGACGCTTCCGCCAAACACATTGCAGAAGTCACGGTTGTCACACCGGAAATCGAGGCCATGGCGGGCGGTTCGGTGTCCGGTTTCGGGCGCGGCGGCATGACCTCCAAATTGATCGCCGCCAAGATCGCGATGGGCGCGGGTTGCGACGTGATCCTGGCCAAGGGCGAGACGCTTAATCCTTTGTCGGCAATCCCTCAGGGCGCGCGCCACACCATCTTCCGCGCCTCGCTGACTCCTGCCGCCGCGCGCAAGCGCTGGATCGCGGGTGTGCTCAGGCCCGAAGGCGCGCTGGTAATCGACGAGGGCGCGGTGCGCGCCTTGAAGGAAGGCAAAAGCCTGCTGCCCGCCGGTATTCGCCAGATCGACGGGCGCTTTGAGCGCGGCGATGCGGTGGTGGTGAAAGACCGGGATGGCCGCGAAATTGCCCGCGGTTTGGCGGCCTATAATGCGTCGGACGCAGAGCGGATCGCCGGCAAACGGACGGTCGAAATCGAGACCATTCTGGGCTATCGTGGCCGGGACGAAATGATCCATCGCGACGACCTGATCCTGACGGGAAATGGCACATGACGGTCCACAATTCCACCGACGCGCTTGCCGCCGAAATGCTTGCGATCGGCGCCGCCGCCCGCGAGGCGGCGCGCCCCATGCGCGAAGCCAGCGACGAAGCCAAGACCAAGGCGCTGACGGTTGCCGCCGCCGCCATCCGCCGCCGCGCCGCGGAAATCATGGCCGCCAATCAAGGCGACATCGACGCCGCCAAGGCCGCCAACATGCCCGCCAATATGATCGACCGCCTGGCGCTCAACGAAGCCCGCATCGAAGCCATGGCCCAGGGCATTGAAGTCGTCGCCGCTTTGCCCGATCCGGTGGGGCGTGAACTGGCGCGCTGGTCGCGGCCCAATGGGCTGGATATAGCCCGCGTCGCGACCCCCATCGGCGTCATCGGCATCATCTATGAGTCCCGTCCCAATGTGACGGCGGATGCGGGCGCCTTGGCGCTCAAAGCCGGCAATGTCGCCATCCTGCGCGGCGGTTCGGATTCCATCCGCTCATCGGGCGCCATCCAGCAGGCGATGGCGGAAGGATTGAAGGCGGCGGGCTTGCCGGAGACCGCCATTCAGGTGGTCCGGACCACCGACCGCGCCGCTGTCGGCATGATGCTGGAAGGCTTGAACGGTGCGGTGGACCTGATCGTTCCGCGCGGCGGCAAGGGCCTGACAGGGCGCGTGATCAATGAGGCGCGGGTGCCGGTGCTGGCGCATCTGGAAGGTCTTTGCCATGTCTTCATCCATGCCAAGGCCGATCTCAGCAAGGCGCGCAGCATCGCGCTGAATGCCAAGATGCGGCGCACCAGCGTTTGCGGCGCCGCCGAGACCCTGCTGGTGGACCGCGCGGTGCTGAAATCCCATGGCGTACCGGTGCTGGAAGATCTGGCCAAGGCCGGTTGCGAAATCCGCGGCGACGAGGCGGTGCGCGCGGCCTATCCCTCCGCCAAGCCGGCCACCGAGGAAGACTGGAAGACCGAATATCTCGACGCCATCATCGCGGTCAGGACCGTGGATGGTGTGGAGGAGGCCATTCGGCATATCGAACATTATGGCTCGCATCACACCGACTCCATCGTCACCGAAGACGGTGCCGCCGCCGAATCCTTCATGAACAGCGTCGACAGCGCCATTGTGCTGTGGAATGCCTCCACGCAGTTCGCCGATGGCGGCGAATTCGGCATGGGCGCGGAAATCGGCATCGGCACCGGCAAGATGCATGCCCGCGGCCCTGTCGGTGCCGAACAACTCACCACGTTCAAATATGTGGTGCGTGGCAACGGACAGACCCGTCCATAATGGTTTGCCCTTGAGCTGGATCAAGCCGCCTGGCCCCATCGGCGATGGCATCCGCATCGGCCTTTTGGGCGGCTCCTTCGATCCGGCGCATGACGGCCATCTCTATGTCAGCCAGATTGCGCGCGCGCGGCTGAAGCTGGACCATGTCTGGTGGCTGGTATCGCCGGGCAATCCGCTCAAGCCCGCGCCCGATGCCTTGGCTGCGCGGCTCAGGCGCGCACGCGCCATCGCACGCGACCGACATATCTTTGTCACTGACATCGAGGCGCGGCTGGGCACCCGTTACACCATCGATACCGTGACCGCGCTGCAGAAGCGATTTCCGCACGTGCATTTCATCTGGCTGATGGGCAGCGACAATCTGGAGCAATTTACCCGCTGGCGGCGCTGGCAGGACATCGCCGCCTGCATTCCGATTGCGGTGGTGCGGCGGCCGGGAACCGTGCTCGCCTCCTTGCATGCCGGACTGGCGCGGTGCTTGGGGGTTTCGCGTCGGCTGACGGCGGCGCCGTCGCTGATTGTGCTGGATGGGCCGCGCAGCTGCGAGAACTCGACCAAGCTTCGGGAACGGGCGCTTGGTACCGCGGCCGAAGCCATGCTAAATCCCGTAACCTGATCCAAAGGACCCCAAGCCCTGTCTCGCAAAGCCGCTCCCAAATCCGCGAAGAAGCCAGCCGCAAAGGCCAAGCCCGCGAAAAAAGCCAAGAAAGTTCCGGCCCGGCCCGCCGCCAAGAAGCCCGCCCAGAAAAGCGTGAAGAAGGCCGCCGCGAAAAAGCCTGCCGCGCCCGCGCGCAAATCCGCGCCGCAAAGCGAATTGCTGACACGTATCCTGGCCTCGCTGGACGACGACAAGGCCGAGAATATCGTCACCATAGACCTGGAAGGCCGCACCGCGCTATGCGATGCGGCGGTGATTGCCTCGGGCCGCTCTTCGCGCCATGTCGGCGCCATGGCCGAGCATCTGGCGCGGCGGCTGAAGGAAGCCGGTTACGGTACCCGTCCCGTCAGCGGCCAGGGACAGGGCGACTGGGTGCTGGTGGATGCGGGGGATGTGATCGTGCATCTGTTCCGCCCCGAGGTGCGCGATTATTACGACCTGGAAGGCATGTGGTCGGTCGGCAAGAAATAGTGCGCCGCATGAGCCCTCTCTCATGAGATTGTGGATCTACGCCATCGGCCATATGCGCGGCACGCCCGAAGGCCAGCTGTGCGAGGATTTCTGCGACCGTGCCCGCAAGCTGGGCCGCAATATGGGCATCGCCGCTGTGGTGCTGGAGGAATTGCCGGTCTCCAAGCAACGCAGCGCCGAAGCGCGCATGAAGGACGAGGCCGAGCGGCTGTCGGCGCGGCTGCCCGACGGCGCCCATATCGTGCTGCTGGATGCGCGCGGCAAAGGCATGACATCCGAGGATTTCGCCGAGATGCTGGGCAGCCTGCGCGATGTCGGCACCAAGGATATGGCCTTTGTGATCGGCGGTCCGGACGGGCTGGCGGCGTTGCCCGGCAAGAAATCAGGCCGCAGCCTGGCCTTCGGCCCGCAGACCTGGCCGCATCTGTTGGCGCGGGCGCTGTTGACCGAACAACTCTATCGGGCCCTCACCATCCTGGCGGGCCATCCTTATCATCGGGCCTGAAAACCGGGCGTGAACCTGTTCTCAGGCCAGCAGAACCATCAATATCGCTGCCAGCAGCACGGTCAGTGATGTTTTGAGATCGCCACGCATGGGCATCTCGCTCCATCCGTTACAACCTCGACGTTTCAAGCGTCATGCCAGGTTTCGGCGTGCAAACCGTGCCAAAATCGGATACCGGCCGCCCTAACCCTTCCTTAACCATAATCGGCGATGGTGACGTGTCGTAGTGGGACTTTCCCATGGAAATCAAAGGCCCCGGCCGCATCGAAACCTCCGCTATCAAGCGCAAGACCGCGTCTGGCGCTGCCGCGGGCGGTTTTTCCGTTGCCGGCCAGGGTGAAAGCCACGGTCAGATCGTGGCCGGCCCCGGCCCGATCGCGGCGCTGGATTCCATCCTGATGCTGCAGCAGCTGGACGATTCCACCCAAGGCAAGTCCAAGGGCCTGGCGCATGGCGAACAGCTTCTGGATCTCCTGGACTCCGTGCGCGACGGATTGCTGGCGGGCGGGATTCCCCGCGCCACTCTCAACCGCCTGGCGGCCGCGGTCACCCGCCGCCACGAAGCCTTTGCTGACCCCAAGTTGCAGGACGTGCTCGACCAGATCGAACTGCGGGCGCATGTTGAGCTGGCCAAGCTAGAGGCGTTGGACAAACGCGTCGCTTAGGTTGAGCCTGCGGCGCGCAAGCGCGTGAGCAGGTCCTGTGGACCTGCGAAAGCAGGCGAACGCCGCGAGCTTGGGCGAGCGGCCGCGGCAAACTCATAATTTTGAACAGGCTGCCCGGCGCGTCGCTCATGCTCCGCGCGTTCGGCCCTCGAAATGGTCCACAGGACCATTTCGTTCGCGTGAGACGCGAACCGGGCCTCACCCTGCTTAGGCCGCAAAACTCCTCGCGCCCCACGCTATCGTGGAATTGGGCTAGTGCATGCCCAGGAACGGCTGAAACCCGCCAAAGATCATGCGTTTGCCGTCGAACGGCGGGTCTTTCATCATGTCCTTGAGACGCGGATCTTCCATCACCTTCTTGTTGGCGGCGTCGCGCACGTCCTTGGAGGGATAGACCACCCAGGAAAAGATCACGACTTCGTCATCCTTGGCCTGGACCGAGCGCGGGAACGAGGTGACCTCGCCATAGGGCGTGTCGTCGCCGACACATTCGACATAATCGGTGGCGCCGAATTCCTTCCAGATGGGCATGCACTGGCTGGCCATCGCCTTATAGGCGTCTAGTTTGCCCTTGGGCACCGCGATCACAAAACCGTCAACATAGGACATGGGCCGTCTCCTTTTGGGGTTGCCACCATAGGACGCGCCTGCCGGGATGGTTCCGACACGGGCATGAAAATTATTCTGGCCAAAGAAAAAGGCGGCTCGAAGGCCGCCTTTTGGGAACTTAGATCTCAAGGAGCAGGCGTTGGGGGTCTTCAAGGTTCTCTTTGACCTTCACAAGGAAGGTGACCGCCTCGCGGCCGTCCACGATCCGGTGGTCGTAGGACAGGGCCAGATACATCATCGGGCGGATTTCAACCTTGTCGCCGATCGCCATGGGGCGGGGTTGGATCTTGTGCATGCCCAGGATGCCGGACTGGGGCGAATTCAGGATCGGGGTCGACATCAGCGAACCGAACACGCCGCCATTGGTGATGGAGAAGGTGCCGCCCTGCAGTTCTTCCAGCTTGAGCTTGTTGTCGCGCGCGCGCGCGCCGAAATCGCCGATCGCCTTTTCGATGCCCGCCAGCGAGAGATGATCGGCGTCCCGCACCACCGGCACCACCAACCCGCGCTCGGTCGAAACCGCGATGCCGATATCGTAGTAATTCTTGTAGATGATGTTGTCGCCTTCGATCTCGGCATTGACGTTGGGCAGTTCCTTGAGCGCGGCGACCACCGCCTTGGTGAAGAAGCCCATGAAGCCCATCTTGACGCCATGCTTCTTTTCGAACGCGTCCTTGTAGGTGGCGCGCAGGCCCATCACCGCCGTCATATCAACTTCGTTGAAGGTGGTGAGCTGGGCGGCGGTGTTCTGGGATTCCTTCAGGCGCAGCGCTATGGTCTTGCGCAGCCGGGTCATCGCCACCTTTTCCTCGCGCGCCTCGTTGTGGCGCGGGCCTGACGGCGCGGCGGCAACCGGAGCGGGGGCGGAGGAGCGCGACGCAAGCGCGCCCAGCATGTCGCCCTTGGTGACGCGGCCATCCCTGCCGGTGCCGGCGACGGACGACAAAGGCACGCCGGATTCTTCGGAGATGCGCTTGGCCGAGGGCATGGCGGGCGGGTCAGCCTTCGGAGCGGCAGGAGCGGGAGCCGGAGCAGCAGGCTTGGGCGCTTCGGCTTTCGGCGCCGGCGTGGCAGCGGCCGCGCTGCCGGCCTTGCCTTCGGCGATAGCGCCCAGCAGGGCACCGACCTGCACCGTGGCGCCGGCCTGGGCGGAAATCGATTCAATCGCGCCATCGGCGGGCGAGGGCACTTCCACCGTGACCTTGTCGGTCTCCAGCTCCAGCAAGGGCTCGTCGCGCTTCACCGCATCGCCTTCCTTCTTGAACCATTTGGAAATGGTGGCTTCGGTGACGGACTCGCCCATGGCTGGGACTTTGATTTCGACGGTCATGGACAACTCTCAGAGCGTAAGGGCTTGGTTGAGGAAGGCGGCAAGTTCGGCATTGTGCTGCTTCATCAGGCCGGCGGCGGTCGAGGCATATTCGGGCCGGCCGACATAACGCGGGCTGGCCTTGCCGCCCAGCTTGGCGACGGTGTCTTCGATGCGCGATTTGACGAAGGTCCAGGCGCCCTGGTTCTTGGGCTCTTCCTGGCACCAGACCAGCTCGGCCTTGGGGAAACGGTTCAGTTCCTGGGCCAGGACATTTTCCGGGAAGGGATAAAGCTGCTCGATACGCAGGATCTGGATGCGGTTCTCGCCCCGCTTCTCGCGTTCCTCCATCAGGTCGAAATAGACCTTGCCGGTGCACAGGATCACGCGCTGGATCTGATGGTCGGGCACCAGTTGGACCGTGGTGGCGCCGGGCACCACTTCCGCCTGGTCGCGCAACACGCGATGGAAGGAGGTGCCGGGCAACATGTCGGTGAAGAAGCTGGTGCATTTTTTGTGACGCAGCAGCGACTTGGGTGTCAGCACGATCAGGGGTTTCCTGAAGCTGCGATGCATCTGGCGGCGCAGGATATGGAAATAATTGGCTGGGGTGGTCGGCACGCAGACCTGCATATTGTCCTGGGCGCAAAGCTGCAGATAGCGCTCCAGGCGGGCGCTGGAATGTTCCGGGCCCTGGCCTTCATAGCCGTGCGGCAGAAGCAAAGTCAGGCCCGACATGCGCAGCCATTTCATTTCGCCCGAAGCGATGAACTGGTCCATCACCACTTGCGCGCCATTGGCGAAGTCGCCGAACTGCGCTTCCCACAATACGAGCGCCTTGGGCTCGGCGGTGGAATAGCCATACTCAAAGCCCAGTACCGCTTCTTCCGAAAGCAAGGTGTCGATCGCTTCGAAATAGCCCTGTTTTTCACCGATATGCTGCAGCGGGAAATAGCGTTCCTCGGTCTGTTGATCGACCAGCGCAGCATGTCGCTGGCTGAAGGTGCCGCGCTGGGAATCCTGGCCCGATAGGCGGACATAGAAGCCGTCTTCCAGCAAGGTGCCGAAGGCCAGTGCTTCGCAAGTGGCCCAATCGAAGCCTTCCCCGGTCTCGAACATCTTGGCCTTGGCTTCCAACTGCCGCACGATGGTCTTGTGCAGGTTGAAGCCGGGCGGCACGGTGACCAGCGCCTTGCCCACTTTCCGGAGTTCGTCCTCGTTGACGCTGGTTTCGCCGCGCCGGTCGCTGTTCTTGGGCGCCACTTCCAGACCCTGCCAACGGCCGTCCAGCCAGTCGGCGCGATTGGGCAGATGCGATTTGGAGGCATCGAATTCCTCGTCCAGCCGCTTGTTGAAAGCCGCGGCCATGCCGTCAGCCTCGGCCTGGCTCAGCGTGCCTTCCTTGACCAGCTTGCTGGAATAGATCTGCAGGGCGGAGGCATGATCCTTGATCACCCGGTACATTTGCGGCTGGGTGAAGGCGGGCTCGTCGCTCTCATTATGCCCGAATCTGCGATAGCAGATCATGTCGAGCACCACGTCCTTCTTGAACTTCTGGCGGAACTCCACCGCGATGCGGGTGGCATGCACCACCGCTTCGGGATCATCGCCATTCACATGGAAGATCGGCGCCTGCACCATCAGGGCGATGTCGGTGCAATAAGGCGAGGAGCGCGAGAACATCGGCGCGGTTGTGAAGCCGATCTGATTGTTGATCACGAAATGCACGGTGCCGCCGGTGCGGAAACCCTTAATGCCCGACATGGCGAAACATTCCGCCACCACGCCCTGGCCCGCGAACGCCGCGTCGCCATGGATCAGGATCGGCAGAACCGAGGTGCGGGCATCGATGTCGCGCAGCTGCCATTGCTTGGCGCGCGCCTTGCCCAATACCACCGGATCGACGATTTCCAGGTGCGAAGGGTTGGGGGTGAGCGACAGATGCACCTTCTGGCCGTCAAACTCGCGATCGGAGGAGGCGCCCAGATGATATTTGACGTCGCCCGAACCCTCGACATCGTCGGGATTGGCGCTGCCGCCCTGGAATTCATGGAACAGCTGGCGATAGGGCTTGCCCATCACATTGACCAGCACATTCAGGCGGCCGCGATGGGCCATGCCCATCACGATCTCGCTGACGCCGAGCTGGCCGCCGCGCTTGATGATCTGTTCCAGCGCCGGGATGGTGGCTTCGGCGCCATCCAGGCCGAAACGCTTGGTGCCGACAAACCGGTTGGAGGCGAATTTCTCGAACCCTTCCGCCTCGATCAGCTTGTTGAGGATCGCCTTCTTGCCTTCGGGGGTGAAATTGACGGCATCACCCTCGATACGGCGCTGCAGCCAGATCTTCTGCTCCGCATCGTTGATGTGCATGAACTCATAGCCGATGCGGCCGCAATAGATGCTGCGCAGCTTGTCCAGCAACTGGCGCGGCGTGGCGGTGGAAAAGCCCAGGATGCCGTCGACATAGACCGGCAGATCCAGTACCGGGCCTTCGAACTGATACTGTTTGGGGTCCAGGGTGGGCTGCGGCGTGCGCGGCGCGATGCCCAAGGGATCCAGATCGGCTTCCAGATGTCCGATCATGCGATAGGCGCGGATCATCTGGACGGCATGAATGGAATGTTTGGCGGCGTCGCTAGTGTCGCCGGCGGTGGTGGTGGTGGGCGCAGCGGCGGCCGGCTTGGCCTTGGCGCCAGGCTTACCGGGGGCCGCCGGAGGTTCCTGGCCGGTGAGGGCGGCGATCAAATCGCCGCTGGCGATGTCGGGACGGCTGTCGCGCTTCCAGGACGGACCGCGGCCCAATTGGGTGGGCGTCGCATTCTGATCGCCGGTCTGGGCGAAATAGGCCTGCCAGCCCGCATCCACCGAATTGGGATCGGCCAGCCAGGCGGCATACATCTGCTCGACATAGGCGGCGTTGGTGCCGTTGAGGAAGGAGGTCGCTTCGAAAATCTCATTCGAGGCGCGATTCATCCGATCTGCGGGGGATTGTTCTGTCATTTCAAACGCTTATAGGGCGGCTTGTTGGGCCAGTCCCCTTCCTGGTGGCGCGTCGTTTGCGGCGGTGGGTGGTAGCGCCTTCTGCCAGCCGATTCAACGCTGATTGCGGTTAATATGGGCTCAATAAGCCCTGTTTGCACGGCAAAATCAGGGCAACGGGCAGGACGCACATGCATGCCCCAATGCCTGTTTTCCACGCGCCCGATTTTTGGGCATCGAACCGCAGGTTCGATGCGGCGCAGCGCGGCGCGCGACAGCGCAGTGAGCCGCGCGAGCCAGGGACCTGCCTGCAATGCGAAAGGCGGAGGGGGTTACTTGCCGTTCAGCAAATCGACCAGGGTGGTGCCCAGCGCCGCCGGATTCGGTGAGACGCGGATACCCGCCGCTTTCATCGCCTCGATCTTGCTGTCGGCGCCGCCCTTGCCGCCCGAAATGATGGCGCCGGCATGGCCCATGCGCCGTCCCGGCGGGGCGGTGACCCCGGCGATGAAGCCAACCATCGGCTTCTTCACCTTGGAACGCTTGATGAAGTCGGCGGCGTCTTCCTCGGCGCTGCCGCCGATCTCGCCGATCATGATGATGGACTTGGTCTCGGGGTCGGCCAGCAACATTTCCAGCACGTCGATATGCTCGGTGCCCTTGACCGGATCGCCGCCGATGCCGACGCAGGTGGTCTGGCCCAGGCCGACGGCCGTGGTCTGCCACACGGCCTCATAGGTCAAGGTGCCGGAGCGCGAGACGATGCCCACGCTGCCGCGCTTGTGGATGTGGCCGGGCATGATGCCGATCTTGCATTCGCCGGGGGTGATCACGCCGGGGCAGTTGGGCCCGATCAGCCGCGACTTGGAGCCCGACAAAGCGCGCTTGACCTTGACCATGTCCAGCACCGGAATGCCTTCGGTGATACAGACGATCAGCGGCACTTCCGCGTCGATCGCTTCCAGGATCGCGTCGGCGGCGAAGGGCGGCGGCACATAGATGGCGGACGCATCGGCGCCGACCTTTTCCTTGGCCTCGCGCACCGTGTCGAATACCGGCAGGCCCAGATGGGTCGAACCGCCTTTGCCCGGGGTGGTGCCGCCCACCATCTTGGTGCCATAGGCGATGGCCTGTTCGGAATGAAAGGTGCCCTGGTTGCCGGTAAAGCCCTGGCAGATCACCTTGGTATTCTTGTCGACCAGAATGGACATTATTTCGAACCCTTCACGGCCTTGACCACCTTCTCGGCGGCGTCGGCGAGATTGTCGGCGCTGGTGATCGCCAGGCCCGATTTGGCCAGGATCTGCTTGCCCAATTCGACATTGGTGCCTTCCAGGCGAACCACCAGCGGCACGCTGAGCGAGATTTCCTTGGCGGCGGCAATGATACCTTCGGCGATGATGTCGCATTTCATGATGCCGCCGAAGATATTGACCAGGATGCCCTTCACATTTGGATCGCTGACAATGATCTTGAAGGCCTGGGTGACTTTCTCCTTGGTGGCGCCGCCGCCGACATCCAGGAAGTTCGCCGGCTCGCTGCCATAAAGCTTGATGATGTCCATGGTCGCCATGGCGAGGCCTGCGCCGTTCACCATGCAGCCGATCTCGCCGTCCAGCTTGATGTAGGAGAGGTCGTATTTGCTGGCTTCGACTTCCGCCGGGTCTTCCTCGTCCAGGTCGCGAAGCGCCTGCACATCCTTGTGGCGGTAAAGCGAATTGTCGTCGAAGTTCAGCTTGGCATCCAGGCAGCTGATGTTGCCGTCCTTGGTGACCACCAGCGGGTTGATCTCGAGCAGGCTCATATCCTTGGCCAGGAACGCCTCATAAAGCGACTTGACCACTTTGCCGATCTGCTTGGCCTGTTCGCCTTTGAGGCCCAAAGCCACCGCGATCTCATTGCCGACATAGGGCGAGTAACCGGCGGCTGGCTCAATCTGAAACGTGTGAATCTTCTCCGGCGTCTTGTGGGCCACTTCTTCGATGTCCATGCCGCCTTCGGTGGAGACGATGAAGGCGATGCGGCTGGTGGCGCGGTCGACCAGCGCCGAAAGATAAAGCTCGCGATCGATGGCCGAGCCGTCCTCGATATAGAGGCGCTTGACCAGGCGGCCCTGCGGCCCCGTCTGATGGGTGATCAGGGTCATGCCCAGCATGCGCTGGGCTTCCTTTTTCACGTCCTCGATGGATTTGACCACCTTGACGCCGCCGCCCTTGCCGCGGCCGCCGGCGTGAATCTGGGCCTTCACCACCCAGACCGGCCCGCCCAATTCCTGTGCCGCCGCGACCGCTTCTTCCACGGTGAAAGCGGGCTTGCCTTTGGGAACCGGCACGCCGAATCCGCGCAGCACCTCTTTTGCCTGATATTCGTGTATATTCATGGAGTTAGCCCCAAAGGGAGGAACGAGCGGGGGCACAATAGCAGGGCAAAAGCCAGGTGCAACGCGGCAGATGGCCCAAAAAGGCGCGGGCAGACCCGCTATGGAGGCATCGCTGGCCTCCATTCCGTGCCGAAACGGCACAGCTTTTCCCTGGCACGGCTTTCGCTGAGTTCCTGGGGCAGGGCCGCAAAACGTTCCGTTACGGAGCAGTGCGGCCCCCAAAGAGTGTGTTGGGTGAACAGGTCAGCTTAGGTCATGAAGCACAAGAATTCGCATCTGCTGGTGGGATATTGGAGCCGGTTGCGCCGGGGCCGCGCGGTGCCGTTCCAAGGCGATATCGATCCGCGCGCCATCAAGCGCCTGCTGTCCTATGTTTTCATCCTGGATTGCGAGAATCCCGCCCGTCCGGTCTATCGTCTCGCCGGCACCGCGCTGTGCGAACGGTTCGGTTTTGAGCTCAAAGGCACCAGCTTCCTGGCGCATTGGGAATCCCAGTCCGGCCTGTCGCTGACCTCTCTGCTGCGTCAGGCACTGAGCGCGGCCAAGCCGATTTGCCTGTCCTCCGTCGCCGCCACCGCCGACAATGGCATGGTGGAGTTGGAAACCATCCTCACGCCGATATCGCTGGATGGCGGTACGCCGACCCGTTTCTTCGGCATGGTGCAGATGTTGGGCGATCCCACGCCGCTCCTGGGCCGCTCGATCGCCTATGAAAGATTGATGGGCTCGCAGCTGGTTCAAGAAGACGAGCCGTTGCCGAGCTACGATCAGCATATGCCGCCGCCGGCACCGCCGGCCGCGCGCAGCCATCCCAAGGCGCCCTATCTGCGCCTGGTCGTGTCGCAGGAAAGACCCTCGCTGCTGAATTTCGGCTCGGGCGATTTGCTGGAAAAGATGGTGGTGTTGTTCAATCGCTGGCGCGCCGCCAACAGCGAAGATTTAACCCGCAGACTGTAGGACTAAGGCCGCGGCGGCGTGCTGACCGACGGCTGGTTGAGATCGGGCCGTGCCGCCGGAATTTCCTTGGTAAGCGGATTGTCCACCGGATCGTTGCGCAAGATATCGCGGTCCAGCCGCGCCGCGCTGTTCTTTCTTTGCAGATACGGAATCTCGTAAGCCTCGACCTTGGCGCGGTAGGCTTCGAACGCCGCTATGTCCTGCGGGGTGCGCTTGTCGCAACGCTCGACCGGCAGCCCGGCCTGCTCCTGGCACCACAGGTCGAAATTCATCTGTGAGACCTGGTAATTGCCGCTCCGCTGCGCCAGCGCGGATCCCGCAAGCATCGAGGCAGTCAGCAAGGTGACGGCAAGCAGGGGGCGTTTCATGGGCTCCAGACTAGGCGCTTTGGGCGGTCATGGACAGCGACAAAAAAGCAATGGCCCGCGCTTTTTGGGGCGCGGGCCATTAATTACAATCGTGACTTGAAGATTACGGCTGCAACGAAATCACAGTGCGGCGGTTCTGCGCTTCCCTGACGCCGTCCTCGGTCTGAACCGCAAGATCGGTTTCACCCACGCCGCTGGCATGCAATGCGGCGCGGCGCGCGCCCATTTGCACCAGGGCTTCGACCACGACATTGGCGCGGCGGACCGACAACCTCTGGTTATAGTCGGACGAACCGGACGTGTCGGTATGGCCCACAATGTTGATATTGGCCTGGCCGCCGGTGCGCGCGGTGGCGATCACATCGTCCAGCACCTTGAGCTGCTCGGCTTTCAGGGTCCAAGAGTCGAAGTCGAAATAGACCGTGAAATTGGACGAGGCCGCAGCGGCTGGAGCCGGTGTCGGGGCTGTCGAGACCGGCGCAGGTGCCGGGATCGGGACCGGTGCGGGCGGCGGCGCCGGACGGGCGGCGGTTTCCAGGCGAACCAGCGAGGAATCCAGCGCGGTCTTGCAGGACTGGCTGGCGGCGGCGGCGCTGGGGACCGTGCCGTACAGCACCCAGCAATCATAATCGGCTTGGGCCCGGGCGGCCTGTTCCGGGAACTGGTCCTTGCCGGCGGCCAGGGCGCGTTCCAGACGGGCGCGGACGGTGGTCTGGGCGGGACCGGTGGCGGCCTCGAGCTCCGGCTCGGTGCCGGAATCGGCCAGGTCGGCCTTGGTGGTGAAGGCTTCGGACAGCAGATCGCTGGAGGAGGAGCTGCTGGAGAAGGGGTTCAAGGAGTCAAAAAAGGAGGACTCGGTCTCCTCGGCCGGGAGGGCGGAGGCTTGTCCAGCTAAATCATTGTAATTCTTCGACAAAGCTTGGGTGAACGGCGAACCGGCCAACTCTTCATCGTCGCTGGAACAGGCGGCCAGACCGGCCGCCAGAATACCGGCCGCGGCAAGCATGATCAGACGGCGGCCCTGGCCACCCGAAGCTCCAAGAAAGCGCATTTATACATCCCCACTGGCGGGCCTGTGGTTTCAGAGCCCCAGCCCTGCCCGTCGCCCGCGATAATTACCCAATCTTTCCTATAGCGCGGCAGGCAGGGGGGAAAAAGCCCCCGTCTCGAAATGGTTGACCGGCTGGCGGCGGAAACACCGGCGGCCCGCGCGGATTAAGGCGCATTTTGGTTGATCCCCATCCGCTTTGGTAACCTCCTGTTGACGCGGGCGGTCGTAGAACAGGCGGTGGAATTAACAAATTTGGGGCTGGCCCGAACCGGGCTTGTCATAGGCCATGGAAGAGGCAGAGCCGGTCGCGAAGGGTGGTGCCGAACGGCGCCGTTTCCGCCGCGTCAAGATCGATCTTCCCGGCCGTCTGTTCGTTCCGTCCGACAGCCGCGAGGCCCGCTGCACCGTCACCGACCTGTCGCCGGGCGGCGCGGCCATTTCCTGCGAGATCATTCCCGAAGCCGGCACCTCGGTTGTGCTCTATGTCGACAGTTTCGGCCGCTTCGAGGGCAATGTCGTTCGCTGCGACAAGGACGGTTTCGGCCTGGCTTTTGTCTGCACCCCGTCAAAGCGCGAGCGCACCGCCGAACAGTTGATCCTGTTCCTGAACAAGACCCTGGTGGACGACAATGTGCTGCGCCGCCATGAGCGTTCCAGCCGCAAGGGCTTTGCCAAATTCACCCGCGCCGACGGCCAGATCGTACATTGCGAAGTGACCGATATTTCGGTCGGCGGCGTGTCGCTGAAGACCGACGTCAAGCCGCCGATCGGCGAATTCGTCCTCATAGCCCAGATCGCGGGCCGGATCGCGCGCCATCATGCCGACGGCATCGGCATCGAGTTCATCGGTCAGGAAAAGACCAGCCACGAACCGGCGCACAATATCAATCTGGTGCGGTTCTAGTTCTTGCGCGGTTGCCTGGCCGCTCGCCCAAGCTCGCGGCGTTCGCAGCCTTCGCAGGTCCACTGGACCTGCTCACGCGCTCCGCTGCTCACTAGCGAAACTCCGGCCCGGCGGCCCAAGCCACCAGCACGCGGCGCACGCCCTTTGTGATCGGCGTCACCTGATGCAGCACATTGGCGGGAAAGGCGATCAAAGTTCCGCGTTCGCGCGGCGCGGTGTCGATCTTGTTGCCGGCGCGCGCTTGCAGATCGCAGCCTTCATAATCTGACGTGTCGCTGAGCTGCAGGCTGATGGTGAGCTTGCGGGGCTCCTGGCCGGGATCGGCGGGATCGCGGCCGTAATCCTTGTGCCAGTCGAAATGCCCGCCCTCGGGCCCGCCATAAAGCGCGTATTGGAAATTCACCAGCCCCGACAAGTCGAAGCGGAAGAAGCGGGCATTGAGCTCAAGGACAATTTCTTCCATGCGCCGGTAGAGCTGTTCGGTGGCGGCGTCGCGCGGCATCCAGGCGACCTTGGTGGCTCTTATATCCTCATAGCCGGCGGCGCCGACCGACAGTTCGGCCTTTTCCAGGCTGAGCCCATCGCCCAGCCGCACAATGGCGTCCAATTCCGCAGCGCTGAACAGGCCCTGCCAGGTCACCAACGCGCCGGATACAGAAGGTGATGCCCCCAAAATGCCGCCCCCAGCTTTTGTTTTTGTTTGATGCTCGCGAAAGACGCGACATCTTACGACAAATCGGCGGCGTTAATGCAAGTTTTGAATCTGGCTGGAGGCCAGCATCAATTTGGCCACGGAAAGCTCGCCGCTGCTTTCCAGAGAACCGAGGAAGGCACGGGTGCGCTCCAGCGCTTCGCCTTGCGCTTTCGCCCAATCCGCAACACCCATCCGCTCGCGCAACAGGCGCGCGGCGATGGCGCGCTGGGACTGGGAAAGATCGTCCATCAGCCGACGCAAGGCCAGGCGGTCCCAATGTTCCGGCGGCGCGAACTTGCCCGCCAGGGCCCGCAACCGGTCCAATCCCAAGGCTTCGCTCAAGGCGAAATAGAGCGGCGCCACTTTTGCGGGCGGCGAGCCGGTATCATGGGCCAAAAGCGCCACGTCCAGCGCCGCCGCCAGCGGCGTCAGCAGCACCATGTCGCGCGCCAGATCCTCCGGCACTCCGGCGCCGGACAATTCGGTGATGCGATCCTGGTCGAGATCGGTCAGGGCGTAGCTTTCGCGCAAGGCTTCGACACCAGCGCGATATTGCGCCACCGTGTCGGCGATCGGCGCCTCGCCCGGGACATGGCTGAGCAGCCATCGCGCCGCGCGGCGGAACTGATCGGCGATCTCGGCATAGAGCTGGGTCTGCAGGCTCGCATCGACCTTCAAATCCAGCGCGTCGATGCGACGCTTCAGCGCCGACAGGCCGAAAGCGCCGTCGGCGAGCACAAAACCCCGCGCTACCTCGGCGCTGCCCAGGCCGGTGACCTCGCGGGTCCGCAGCACGAACACCGGTCCCGCCAGATTGACGATGGCATTGATCAGCACGGTGGAGACGATTTCGCGTTTCAGGCGGTGGCGGCCGGGTTCGTCGGGAAAGGCCGTCACCGCGGCCTGCGGGAAATAACCGGCCAGCAAGGGCGCAAAGAAAGGATCGTCGGGCAGGGCGCTGGCCAGCACTTCCGCGTCCAGATCGAGCTTGGCATAGGCCAGGAGCACACAAAGTTCGGGGCGCGACAGCCCGTTTCCGTCATGAACCAGGGTCTGCAACTGTGCGTCGCTGGGCAGAAATTCCACCGCGCGATCCAGCTTGCCGCGCGCTTCCAGGTCGCGCATCAAACGGCCATGGGCGTCCAGGTCCGCCGTTCCGCGCGCCTCGGCCACCGACAAGGCCAGGGTCTGGTTGTAATTGTCGGCCAGGACATGGGCGGCGACATCCTCGGTCATGGAAGCGAGCAGGGTGTTGCGCTGATCGGTGGTCAATTCCCCGCGCATCACCGGTCCGCCGAGCAGGATCTTGAGATTGACTTCATGGTCGGAGGTGTCGACCCCGGCACTGTTGTCCACCGCATCGGTGTCGATGCGCGCGCCCGAACGCGCCACCTCGATGCGGCCGAGCTGGGTGACACCCAGATTGGCGCCTTCGCCCACCACCTTGGCCCGGACCTCATTGCCATTGATGCGCAAACTGTCATTGGCGCGGTCGCCGGCCTCCAGTTGGGATTGCGACGCGGCCTTGATGTAGGTGCCGATGCCACCGAACCACAAAAGATCGACTTGGGCTTTGAGCAGGGTGTTGATCAAGGCAGCCGGGGTCATGCTGTCGTCATCGCTGCCGATCATTGCCTTGACCTCGGGCGAAAGGGGAATTTCCTTCAGGCTGCGGGCGAACACGCCACCGCCCTGGCCGATCAGCGCCTTGTTGTAATCGTCCCAACTGGAGCGCGGCAGGTTGAACAGCCGCTCACGCTCGCCAAAGCCGGTGGCGGCGTCGGCCTTGGGATCCAGGAAGATGTGGCGATGATCGAAGGCTGCCACCAGCCTTATATGCCTGGACAAGAGCATGCCGTTGCCGAACACATCGCCCGACATGTCGCCCACGCCCACCACGGTGAAATCGCTGGACTGGATGTCGGTGCCGAGCTCGCGGAAATGGCGCTTGACCGCTTCCCAGGCGCCACGGGCGGTGATGCCCATTTTCTTATGGTCATAGCCGACACTGCCGCCGCTGGCGAAGGCGTCACCCAGCCAGAAGCCGCGCTCCAGCGCGATGCCATTGGCGATATCGGAGAAGGTTGCGGTGCCCTTGTCGGCCGCCACCACCAGATAGGGATCATCGCCATCGGGACGCAGCACATCGGGCGGCGGCACGATCTTTCCGTCCTTGTCCAGATTGTCGGTGACATCCAGCAAGGTGTTGATGAAAATCTTGTAGGCGGCGATGCCGGTTTCCATGAATTGATCGCGGCTGGGATTGGGCGGCATCAGCTTGGGAAAGAAGCCGCCCTTGGCCCCGACGGGAACGATCACGGCATTCTTGACCTGCTGCGCCTTGACCAGGCCCAGTATTTCGGTGCGGAAATCCTCGCGCCGGTCGCTCCAGCGCAGGCCGCCGCGCGCGATGCGCCCGAAGCGCAGATGCACGCCTTCCAGGGCGGGGGCATAGACGAAAATCTCCCGCCAGGGCCGCGGCGCCGGCAATTCATCCAGCCTGGCGGACTCGAATTTCATCGCCATGGCGGGGCGCCAGGCATTATCGACGCGCTGGAAGAAGTTGGTGCGCAACACCGCTTCGATCACATTCTTGAAGCGGCGGATGATGCGGTCGTCGTCCAGCGAAGGCACATCGCGCAAGGCGGCGGCGATGCGCGTTTCGATCGCCTCCACTTCCCGGGCGCGGTCGCCTGTTATCCGCGGGTCGTGCATGGTGCGAAACAGTCCGACCAGCAGGGCGGCGACGTCGGGATTGCGCACCAGCGCCTGCTGCATATAGGCCAGGGAAAAGGTCATCGCCGCCTGGCGCAGGAATTTGCCCACGGCGCGCAGGATGGTGATATCGCGCCATTCCAGGCCAGCGCCGATCACCAGCCGGTTGAAATCATCGCTTTCCGCTTCGCCCCGCAAAACCGCATGAAACGCGTCCTCCAGGGGCGCCCGCAGTTGGTCGATATTGATCGGCAAGCCGTCGGCCCGCTCCATGGAGAAATCCAGGATCACCGCCTCCTGCCGCCAGCCGCCGTCGCGATTGAAGGAAACCGGGAAGGAATCTTCCGCGATCACCTTCAGGCCCAGATTCTCGAACACCGGCAGGGAGGTCGACAGCGGCAATACCTCGCCCAGGACGTAGAGTTTCATCCGCAGCGCCGAAGCGGCATCGTCTTCGCGGCGCCACACCCCGGCGCGCAGATTGGCCCCGTCGCTGGCGGCGGCAAGTTCTTCCAGGGCCGCAAGGTCCCCGGCTGCCTCATGCGCGGGAAAAACGCCGCGATAGCCGGGGGAAAAATGCGGCGCCAGCGCGGCCAGCCGGGCCGGTCCCTGGCTCCTGCCATAGGCGGCGCACATGGCGTTGACCAGATGATCGTCCCAGGTGGTGATCAAGGCCGAGATCTGCTGCTCCAGCGCCCGCACATCCACCTTGGGCGGCGGTCCGTCGTTGCGTCCGATGATGAAGTGCAGCCGCACCAGCGCGCTTTCGTCGATGCTGGCGTCAAAGGCGGAGGTGCGGCCGTTCAAGGCCTTGGCCAGCAAGGCGTGGATGTCGCCGCGAACCTTGGCGTTGATGTGGTCGCGCGGCGCCATCAGCAAGGCGGAGACAAAACGGTCGAAACGGTCGAAGCGCAGGAACAGTTTCAGCCGCGGCAAGCCGCCCATATGCAGGATGCCGGTGGCGATGTCGTAAAGTTCGTCCGCCGAAATCTGGAACAGCTCGTCGCGCGGAAATGTGTCCAGGATATGGGTGAGGGCCTTGCCATCATGGCTTGCCGGGGCAAGGCCGGCGTGCGCCATCACCGCCTCGACCTTGCGGCGCAGGATCGGGATGGCGCGCGGCGGGGTGGAATAGGCGTTGGAGGTGAAGAGACCGACAAAACGGCGCTCGCCGATGAACTGGCCGTGGGGATCGAAGGTCTTGATGCCGATATAATCCATATGGGCGCGGCGATGCACCAGGCTGCGGGTGGCGCTCTTGGTGACGATGATGGGATCGGGTGCGTTGAGGAAGGCGCGCACTTCCGGGGTGAGGCCGCTGCGTTCGCCGCCGCGCCGGATCACGCGGGTGTGTTCGTCGGACAGAACGCCCAGCCCGCTGCCCTTGATCGGCTCCAGCATGCCGTTGGCGCCGTCCTTGCCCAGGATATAGTCGCGCGCGCCCAGGAACGTGAAATGATTGTCCGCCAGCCAATCCAGGAAGGCGAGATCCTCGGTGAGATCGGCACGTTGCCCCGCGATGAAAGGCGGATGGCGGGTCAGATCGGCGCGCGCCGCGGCCAGCCGCGCCAGCATCGGTTTCCAGTCGCGCACCGCCACCGCGCCCTGGGCAAAGGTCTCGCGCAGGGAGTCGGCCAATTTCTGGCGCAGGTCGGCGGGCAAGGCGTCACAGACCAGGGCGATGACACTGGTCAAGACGCCATTCAGTTCGATGATCGGATGAAAGGCGGCGCGTATGCGTCCGCCGCCCGCCATCACCGCCTGCAGCGAGGAATCGAACAGGAAAGGCCGGTCGTCATTGATGCCGACCAGCACCGTTTCTTGCGCCTGGTCCAGCGCCACGACATGGATCGCGCCCGGCGCGCGCTTGGCGGTTTCGCCATGCACCGCTATCGCCAGCGACGCCAACTGGTCGGCGCGGGCGCGCAGCACATCGTCCGGCATGGCGCTGGCGTATAGCGCATCGAAAAAGCGCTGCAATTGCGCCTCTTGCGGCAGCAGCTCGCGGGCCTCGGCGATGCGCTCGGCGGCGGCTTTGGCCTCTTCGGTCTCGGCAGAACGGATGGCGGTCATCACGGTCATGGGAGCCTCGCAAATGCGCTGTGATTTGGCCCCGCGACTATAACCTGAGGGCGACAGACACGTACCGGCCAGACGACCAGCCCTTCAAAGCGCTTTTGAAACCGGTAAGAGATCGTGGCGCGACCGCATCTCGCGCTGCAACATGGGAAGGCAGAAACTCGCAAGACCCACGGCCAGGGTGACCGCGGCGTACCAAAGACCGCCGGGCCCTGTCTCCAAACAGGCGCTGGCGGTTGCCAGTGTCACCGGAGCGTTGAAGGCGGTCGCGCCTTTCTGGTCGCCCAGCAGCAGACCCAGGCCCAGGCATGGGACGGCCGCGAAACCGACCACCAGAACGCCGGGCAGCATCAGGAATGCGCCGGAACCCCAGGCGATGCCGGTATAGAAAAACAGCCAGCGCAACTTGGCGGCTTCCTTGTCCAGGGGGATCGGCGCGCCGGCGCGGGCATAGCTTGCGATATGAAGGACGGTGATGGCCCCGATGCCGGTCAGGACCGACAGGACCCAGAAGAATTCGTTTTCCAGGCTGGCGCCGCTCGGGCTCAGGCGCCCCCACAACCAGACCGCCGCGCCCATGGCCAGAAGGACAAGGCAAGCCCCCGGCGCGCGCGCCAGAAATCGCAGCAGACGCAGATCATGGCTGGCCTCTGTGCGCAGCACCGGCAGGCGGCTCAGCGCGGCATGCGGGATGCTCGGCGCGGCCGGCCTGTTTTCAGGCCGCGCGGTTTGGGAGGCGGGTAAGGCTGGACCGGGGAGGATCATGACACGCCTTTGCGAAATCGGCGCTGGAGGCGAACACTGCGATAATGGCAGCATTAGATGATTCGTCCTTATACGGACAGCCCAGGAGCGAGCGGCATGAGCGAAGCGGACCGGCTGATCAAACTTCTGGGACTGGCGCCGCATCCCGAAGGTGGACACTTCCGCGAAACCTTCCGCGACGCTTCGTCCATGGGGCGCAGCCATTCCACGGCGATCCTGTTTCTTCTCAAGGCAGGCGAAGTGTCGCGCTGGCACCGGGTGGACGCCGCCGAGGTCTGGCATTTTTATCGCGGCGCGCCGCTGGAACTTCGCATCGGCAAGCAGGTCTATATGCTGGGTGCGAATGTGGACGAGGCCCAGGCGCCCCAGATCGTGGTGCCGCCCCATGAATGGCAATCGGCGCAAAGCCTGGGGGATTATTCCTTGATGGGCTGCACGGTCGCGCCGGGTTTCGAATTTGCCCATTTCGAGATGGCCCCTGACGGATTTACGCCCTAAATCCGCTACGGATTTTTTGCGGCGCACTCTCATAAGGTGTGGCGCATTGCCGGTTGACGGCAAAGCCCGGCGGCGCGCATCGTCTTTCCCATAGAACGGGGAAACGTCCATGAAAAAGCAGTATTTCGCTCTCACCGCGCTGGCGCTTGGCTTGATGACCAGCGCCGCCTTCAGCCAGGCCAGCCGCCTGGCGATTCAGGGCGAGCCGGCCAAGGACGGCACGCCTGCCTGGACCCTGGCGCCGTCTTTCCCGGATTCCACCGGCTTCACCATGGTGGAAGCCGACGGCACGGTGAATGTCATTCCGCGCGAGCAGCGCGGTCCGCGCCGGACCTTGCCGGACGGTTATGTCGCCACACCAAGCTGCAAGGGTTCGCCGATCTGCGGCCGCGAAGGCGGCTATGCCCGCAACCAGCTGGCGCGCGTCAAATATGACCAGACCCTGGGCTATAAATTCTCCTATCCCTATTTCCTGCCCAAGGGCATTGGCGGGGTGCCGTCAGTGGCGCTGGATTCCAAAGGCAATCTCTGGGTCTTCAAGCGTTCGCCCGTCGGCGTCACCCAGCTGATGAAGTTCGATGCCAATCACAAGCTGGTGCTGGAAGTGCCGGAAAGCGTCATCAGCTACCAGGAAAAAGCCCATGGCATGGCGGTGGACGCCCAGGACAATGTCTGGATCGCCGATGCCGGCCAGGCCACGGTCAAGAAGCTGTCGCCTGACGGCAAGCTGCTTTTGACCATCGGCGAGCGGGGCAAGCGCGGCGACTGGATCGAGGAAAAGAACCAGCGCCTCTTGTGGCAGCCGGTGATGATCGCGTTCGGTCCCAAGGGCGAGGTCTATATCGGCATGGGCCATGCCAATGAAAGCCCCAACGATGTCGACAGTCCCGACGCCTTCAACAAGTTCGGCGTCGCGCGCGTGATGCAGCTGACCTCGGACGGCAAGTTCGTCCGTCAATTCTTCGGCAATGAAGTGGGGCAGGGCAAGTTCAACGACGTGCACGGCCTGGCGGTGGATCCCACCAATGGCGATGTGTGGGTCGGCGACCGCGAACAGTATCGCATCGTGGTCTATACCGCCGATGGCCGCTTCAAGAAGACCTTGCAGGTCAAGAACCTGGTCTGCGCCCTGAACTTCGACAAAAGCGGCAATCCCTGGATGGCGTCGGGCCAGGACGGCCAGTTCCTCAAGCTCACCCGCGACGGCAAGGTGGTGGGCGCGGTGGGCAATGGCATGGGCATCGGCACCGGCCAGTTCATCGAAGCCAGCTACTGGGTGTTCGACAAGAACAACAACCTCATCGCCGGCGACACATCCGTCGGCCGTGTAACGGTGATGAGTAAGTGACGTCCATCCGTCGCAGCAGCCAATTATTTGTTGAACCCCCTCCGGCCGCGACTATCACGCAGTCGCTTCGCTTCTGCGCCCGTCGCGGCCACCTCCCCTTTGGGCGTGCTTACGCACGCGAAGGGGGAGGCAGGTCATGGCCCTAGCGGATGGTCGCCGCGCGGAATGCGCGGCTCGCGATCACAAAATTATCTAGGAATCTCAAGCGAGGCATTCTGCCGAGCGACGAGCAGCATCCGACAGCGACGGATGGGGGTCAAAATTATTACTTTATAGCCATATCCGGAGGCGTTCCCGAGAACAGCTTGCCCAGTTCCTGCTGAATGGCGAGCGAAGAGGCATGGCCTTCATGCCCCTCTCCGGGCACGAAGCTCACCAGCAGGGTCTGGCCCAAAAGCGCGATGGTAGGCTTGCCGCCCACCGCCACCTTGACGCTGTTGACGCGCTTGACCAGCAAGGGGCGCGCCACCGGCGTCGCCACCAGGAAACGCTCGATCCCTGTGGCCGCATTGATCAAGGCGGCGAAAGCCCGTCCACGGGTTTCCGGGTCGGACGCCAGCACCGCCGGGTCGGCGGAAAATTTGAGCGAAATATTCTGCGTGTAACTGAGGTGATTGCTTTCGTCATTCAAAGCGGTCTGCAATTCGGCATTGTTGATCGACAGAACCGGCGTCGGCTGGGTGGTGCCCTGATAGGTCACCGGCACGCCTTGCGGTGCGTCCGAGGTGTAAAGTGTCAACTTTCCAGCACATTGGGATCCTAAGCTTAGAATTCCACGTGGACAAGTTGTC
>JADMIO011331771.1_pt1 | contig 139513 bp, 117 predicted proteins | sample 8958161 | NCBI WGS metagenome assembly JADMIO01 (sample SAMN16585339, study PRJNA669376) | soil metagenome | isolation source: Crop rotation soil | place: USA: Cullars Rotation, Alabama | collected 2011
CGCGACAACTTGTCCACGTGGAATTCTAAGCTTAGGATCCCAATGTGCTGGAAAGAACTGGTGGTGCTCTACGGCGCGCGCACGCCTGACGATTTTTGTTATCGCGACGAAACAGAAGCCTGGGAAGACGCAGGCGTCGAACTACGCCAGGTGATTTCGAGACCCGATGGACACGATTGGTCTGGTCCAACGGGATATGTCCAGTCGTTGCTCGATCATGTGCTTCCGGATTTGAAGTCTCCAATCGCGCTTATTTGCGGTTCATTGGAAATGATGGCCCAGACCAGAGATCGGCTGGCGCAAATGGGCTTCAGGCCAGACGAGATCCTGACCAACTATTAGCCGGTATCGAAAGCCTCTCATGTAGTTCTTTAAATCAAGACGAGTCAGCTCAACGTTTGGGAAGGGTGACTTGCCCTGCTCCTTCAAAACGGATTCGCCCGTTGAATTTGCCTGAGTTATTATCTTGCTTCCAACCTTCAATCTTCAGGAGAAGAATATGCCCGCAAAGAACAACGCCCGTTTCTCTACGCGATCACTATCTCTGGCCGTCTTCATGGTTGCCTTGGTTTGCTGTGCCTCATTTGCTTTTGCTTTCCGCGTCCACGCGCAAAACAAAGTGCCGTTGACGCACGAAACGATGTGGATGTTGAAACGCGTTGGAGTTCCAAACCCGAGTCCTGACGGCAGGTGGGTAGTATTTTCGTTGGTTGAGCCGGCGTACGACGAAAAAGATCAAGTCTCGGATCTCTGGATCGTTCCCCTCGATGGCAGCGCCAAGCCGCGACGTTTGACGTTCACAAAGGGCGGCGAGAGTGGGGTTGCATGGAGTCCCGACAGCCAGCGTCTCGCTTTCTCAGCAAAACGTGAAGGTGATGAGGTCAACCAAATTTATGTACTCGACGTCGCCGATGGTGGTGAAGCGGTTCGTGTAACCACTCTCTCAACCGGCGCGCGCTCGCCGCAATGGCGACCAGACGGCAAAGCGTTGCTCTTTACGAGCACCGTTTTTCCGGGCGCTGTCGATGAAGAAGCTAACAAGAAGATTGCAGCCGAACGCAAAGCGTTGAAATACAAAGCACGTGTTTATGAAAAGTTTCCCATTAGAAACTGGGACAAGTGGGTTGAAGATACGCAGGCCCACTTGTTTGTTCAGAGTTTGGACCCGGGCGCCAAAGCGTTAGATCTGTTGGCGCGAACTAAACTGATTAACGAACGAGGGTTTGCCGGTCGCGTCCAGGACTCGGGCGAAGAGTTTGATGGAGTTTGGACTCCGGACGGATCAGCGATCATCTTTGTTGCCACGACTAATCGCGATCGCGCTGCTTACGCCAATACCAACTCATCACTGTTCAAAGTCTCCGCCACCGGAGGCGAGCCAGTCCGAATTACGTCAGGCGAGGACAGTTTCAGTCGCCCGGCGTTTCGACCTGATGGAAAAGCCCTTTACGCTGGATTCAATATTGAAAACAACGGCAAAGTCTATAACCTCGATCGCATCGCAAGGTTTTCCTGGCCCAACGTCGGTACTCCAGAAATCATTACTGCAAAATGGGATCGATCGGTGGGCGGTTTTGCGTTCACACCCGATAGCAAGTGGATCTATATGACCGCGGAGGAAGCAGGGAACGAAAAACTGTTCAGCATGCCGGCGGATGGTGGCGCCGTGACGTTAGCGATGGACATGACTCGTGGGGTTTACACCGGCCTGAAGATTCCTGCCAAAGCGCCGTCGACCGTCGTCATCGCCAACTGGGAAAGTGCAATTAATCCACCTGAAGTTTATCGACTGGACTTGAAGTCGAAGACACAAGTTCCGTTGACAAACTTTAATGGTGAGCAGCTGGCAAAAATCGATTGGCAACCGTTGCGGCATTTTTGGTTCACCAGCAAGGCGGGTAAGCGAATTCACAACATGATCGCGTTGCCGCCAAACTTCGACGAGAACAAAAAGTATCCGCTGTTGGTGGTGATGCATGGCGGACCGCACAGCATGTGGCGCGACAACTGGGGACTTCGTTGGAACTACTTCATGCTAAGCCGGCCTGGTTATGTTGTCCTGTTAACAAACTATTCCGGATCAACCGGATTCGGCGAGGCCTTCGCGCAAAGTATCCAGGGCGATCCATTGAGAGGTCCGGGCAACGAAATTAATGAAGCCGCCGTTGAAGCAATTCGTCTTTACAAGTTTGTTGATGGCTCGCGCCAGTGCGCTGCCGGCGCGAGTTACGGTGGTCACCTCGCCAATTGGATGCAGGCGACCACCACCCACCATAAATGCCTGGTTGCCCATGCTGGCCTCATTAATCTTGAGTCGCAATGGGGCACCAGCGATACAATCTATTTCCGCGAAATCAGCAATGGTGGTCCAGTTTGGGAACAAGGCCCGATTTGGCGCGAACAGAATCCGATTCGCTTTGCAAAGAATTTCAAAACCCCAATCCTGCTTTCCGTTGGTGAAAACGATTTTCGCGTGCCGCTTAATCAAACTTTGGAAAACTGGAGTGTATTGCAGCGCCTGCAAGTGCCCAGTCGTTTAATTGTTTGGCCGGAAGAGAACCACTGGATTTTGAAAGGCGAAGACAGCCGTTACTGGTACAAGGAACTCTACGCCTGGCTTGGCAAATATCTGGGCCAACCTGAAATGCCTACCGCGGATAAAGATTAGTTGTGGTTTCTGCCAAAGTTTTGCTGCGGGGAATCGTGTTGCTGCGCAAGTTGAACGTAATAGCGAAGAGCGTGCGCGGCTATCGCTCCCGCGGTTGGCACAGTAGAAATCAAGCAATGCTGAAGCGAATAGTTGAGAAATTGCCGATCCTGCAAAGGCAACAAGTCTGTCCGGCGTGCGGGCAATCGTTCGCGTGTGAGCTTTCGCTCGCGAAAGGTTGCTGGTGTACGGAGGTCAAGGTGGGCGAACAAACGCAACAGTTCTTGCGTGAGCGATACAGCGGTTGTCTTTGCCGGAATTGTCTTGAGCACGCCGACGAACTAACGGGTCGATCATAAAATTGCGTTCTATTTTCATGGCGATTTGCCCAACTATCGACGAATTCTTCCTCTGAGCCGGGAGCTTCTGCTATCCTCACCTTACTCTCCTGATGGCCCCGCAAAACTCCTCCCGTAATTGACATTCGCTTTATCCATGGAGGACAGGATGAGAAAGAGATTTGAAGTTTTACTCGCGGCGATATTTTTGTGTCTATTTGTAATTGCACTGCCAGGCGCCGCGTTGGCTCAAGGCCACGGAAAAGGGCGTGGACAAGGTGGGCCACCGGCCGGTGGTCCAGGCAGAGGACAACAACCCTCTGGTGTAGGAGTCGACAGGGGAATTAACACGTCTTCGGACAAGTCTCATGGTCGCGCCGACACAGGCCGTGCAACTGCCTCAGAGCGATCCGATGGACGTTCAGACGCTGGTTTGGAGCATGCTCGCCTCCGGCGTGAAAATGCGAGACGCGCCGATCAGGAATTGAACGATCACCCGCAGATGCCGGCACGCCTTCACACTACCGCGAACGACCTGAGGAGTGGCTACCAGGCAGCGCTTCTTAACAACCCAAACCTAAAGTTTGGTCAATATGTTGCGGCAACCCGGCTTGGCGCAAACTTGGGTAGGCGACATCCGAATGTCACGAGGGATGCAATTCTTGGTGGCCTTGCAAACGGTGACAGCATTGGTCGTACGCTGCGAGAGTTAGGAGTAAATGATCGCGAAGCGAAGGATGCCAGGAAGACAGTGGAGCGAGAAATAAAAGACGCAAAAATAGACTAGGCAGTAGAGTTACACAGCAGAGAGCGGCGAGTCTGATGTCTGGCTCGCCGCTTTTTTCATTATGCGGAAAGTTTATGGTTGACCGAAACGTCCTCGATACTCACCAGAAATAATAAAGGCCTTCACCATTTCAGCGCGGCGGAAGTCGCCATGGAACTCATTTAGTTTATTCAGCCAGAAGTTATAACCAGAGAGATCGCTGTCGGGAGGATCAGCGGGATTTCGGCGTAAATAACCAAAGTATTGCATCAGCACAAAAGCACGATTCAATTCGTTGGTCCTGAAGAATGGATGGTCCACTATCTCCCCTAATACGTCGGCTTGCGTCTTGCGATGCGCATCCAAATCAGCAATCAGGCCATTGCGAAAATCAGCCGTCGCCGGAATTCTGGTATTAGCGAGCAGGATGTCTACAAACTCTGAATTAGGTCTCGGGCCTCCACAGAGGGCGACAAATTCACTGGTGTGCACCCATTGCTCGAGAAAACGTTCCTTGTTCTGTTGTAGCCGTTGCTGCCAACCGGTTTGGCCCACGACTACTCCTTGCCCCACTAGTTGTGCGTTCGGCACAAAACTATCGTAGAGCGGAAACCTGCCGAAGCTGGCTACGTTTACCAGGTAGACAAAATAACCTGTTTGCTGAAACTCAATCGAGTTGAAGAAGGCACCAGAAACATCTACGCGTTTACGCCGAATACAAGCAGCATCAGCGCCGCAGGCAGTGATCTGGTTGGTCCAAAATTCCAGTCCTGACGCATCCGGTTCGCGGCTCAGAAAATCGTGGTATTGCTGCCGCACAAAATTCTCTGAGAGATCAATCACGTTGGGCGGCGGTGTGGTGACGTAGAAATCCGAGATCATCAGCTGCGCGGTCATCTGGCTGCCGCGATTACCGCCGGAAAGCACCACGAGCTCAAGCTTTACTGTCTCATCGCCTTCAATGAGCGAGTCGTAAGTAATTGGGACGACGAACGAGGCAACAGCTTGCCCGGGCATAAAGTCGAGCGTTCCGCTGACCGGGGTGTAGTCATTACGTTGCGAAGCCGTGCCGTCAACTGTGCGATAAAAAATTCTGGTCGGGCTATCACGAAGTCCCACACGTGTGACATCAATCTCAGCGAATCTTCCACCGTTGCCCGTTGGGTCCTCAAAGAATCTGTATGCTGCTGTACTAAACTGCACAGTGTTTTCAAAACTGGTTTGGCGAGCCAAAGGTAACCACTTGGGTTTGAGGTCGGGCGCGGAATTATTTGTTAAGCGTTGAGGATTAGAGGCGCTGAACCAGGGCGCTTTGTAAATCTCGAAGTTGCCATCACGATTGGAAGCAAAAGCGATTGAACCCTGTGGGCCGTCGCTGGCATCCGGCGACCACGTCGGGTCGATGTCCGCGGCGGGATTATTCGTCAGACGGAAAGTGCTGCTTAATGCCGTTTCACCAAAGCTGGCAGTGAGTGAGAGCACATAGATCTCGTCGTTGCCATCACGATTACTAACGTAAGCCAGGTAACGACTGTTCAGCGACCAGGCAGGCGAGCGGTTGTAGATTCCCGGTTCGTCGTTGTGCGTCAGCTTGGTTGCTCCAGAGCCGTCGGGATTTATCACAAATAGATTCGACTGATTGAAGCCGCTGCCAAGAGAATAGGCGAGCCTGTTTCCGTCAGGTGCCCAAACTACATCAAGGAACGGACCACTTGATTCGACGAGATGCCGCTTGTTCGTTCCGTCAGCATTGATGAGCGAAAGCCTGTGCAGCAGATCGGATCCCTCGACGTAAGCGAGAGTAGTTCCGTCAGGAGACCAGGACAGGTTTGTGATCTGACTGTAAGAGAAGTCGTTGTTGGTGAGCCGGACGACGCCGGTGCCGTCGGCGTTCATCACGTAAAGATTAAAATCGTTCTGGCGCAGGAAGGCTATTTTCGATCCATCGGGCGACCACTCCTGCGTTGTTTCATTGACCGCGGTATGGCTGAGGTTAGTTTGTGCGGTGCCATCTGCACCCATCGAATAAATTTCACGGTTGCCGTCGCGCTCGCTGAGAAATGTGATCCGGTCGCTGGTGGGGACCTGACTGCGGGCTTCGTTGTAGCCAGACAGGTGGGCGGCGGTTAATAGCGACGAGACTACCAGTAGTCGGCGCAGCCAATTGGCTTCTCTCAACCGTATAAACATAGAGGCCACCTTTTGTATTGGTTTTCGTTTCGCCGCTGGGAACGGCAATGCCGGCGCGGTCACGCCCTGGTTACGCGCATATCCTACTCCCATTTTTGCGAGCAACAAAGTATCTTTGCGACAGCGCGGGGGACCTTCACGTTTGCGGGAGTAAGCGGTTCTTGAAGCTTGCTGAATGAGTGCTCATTCAGTATTATGGCGAAGTTTCAGCGACGACTCGTTTTGTGAACAGCGGGCAGACGGCATTCACCAATGAAAATCGAAAAAGCTGCAGTTTTAGGCGCGGGAACGATGGGCGCTCAGATCGCCGCCCATCTGGCAAACGCGGGCGTGCCCACCCTTTTGCTCGACATCGTGCCGCGCGAGTTGTCGCCCGAGGAGCAAGCGAAAGGGCTGACACTGCAATCGAAAGCTTTCAGGAATCGCATTGCTAATGCTGGTTTGGAAGCCGCGAAAAAAGCCAAGCCCGCCGCCTTTTTCGTTCCTGGTAATGCCGCACTGGTGAGCGTAGGTAACTTCGAAGACGATCTCGCAAAGTTAAAAGACTGCGACCTGATCATCGAAGCTGTGGTCGAGAATCTCGACATCAAACGCGGCCTTTACGAAAAGGTCGAGCAACATCGCGGCACCGGGGCCATCGTCGCATCCAACACAAGTGGCATTCCAATCCATCTTCTAGCGGAAGGCCGCAGCGACGATTTCAAAGCACATTTTCTGGGCGTTCATTTCTTCAATCCGCCTCGTTACCTTCATCTCGTCGAAATCATTCGCACGCAATGGACGAAGCCCGAAGTTTCCTGTTTCCTTTACGGCTTTCTCGAGCAGCGGTTGGGTAAGGGCGTCGTCCCGGCCAAAGATCGGCCGAACTTTATCGCCAATCGCATCGGCACGTTTGGCGCGATGGTCACGATCAAGACGATGCTGGAAGACGGTTATTCCTTTGAAGAAGTCGACAAGATAACCGGCCAGGCTGTTGGTCGTCCCAAGAGCGCTACGTTTCGCACCTTTGATCTTGTCGGGCTCGATGTATTTGGTCATGTCGTAAAAAATCTTTACCAAGCGTTGCCTGACGATGAAGAGCGTGAAGTTTTTGTTGCGCCTGAATTTCTGTCCGCAATGATTGGCCGCGGCATTCTTGGTAACAAAACGAAGGGAGGCTTTTATCGACGCCAACCCGGCGAAGGTGGCCAGCAGGAGATTTGGACCATCGATCACGCGACGCTCGATTACCGGCCCGCGGAAAAGGTGAAACTGCCGGCCCTCGAGATGGCGAAGAACATCGAAGATTTGCCGGAGCGAATCAAGGCGCTGGTTTGGGGAAAAGATCGCGTGGCCGCGTTTTTGTGGAAAACGATGTCGCGCACTTTTCGTTATGCCGCGAATCGCATTCCCGAAATCGCAGACTCGATCGTCGAAGTCGATCGCGCAATGCGTTGGGGTTTCAACTGGGAGTTGGGAGTTTTTGAAACGTGGGATGCGATCGGAGTTGAGAAGTCGGTCGCGCGTATGAAAGAAGAGGGAGCCGCCGTTCCCGTCAACGTTCAAAGACTGCTCGATGCCGGCGGCAAGTCTTTTTACAAACAAACTAACGGACAAAAGTTCTATTTCGACTTCGCCACCAGCGAGTACCTGCCGCTGGCCGATCAGCCAGGCGTAATCATTCTTAAATCAGTTAAAGACCGCAGCGGAGTAATTAAGAAAAATTCCGGCGCATCGCTGATCGATATTGGCGACGGTGTCGCCTGTCTCGAGTTTCATTCGAAGATGAATGCGATCGGCGGCGACACATTGCAGATGCTCAAGCAGGCGCTGGCGGAAGTTGAAAAGAATTTTGTCGGGCTGGTAGTTGGAAACCAGGGTGCGAACTTTTCCGTTGGCGCAAACATCATGCTGATGTTGATGGAAGCTCAGGAAGAAAACTGGGAAGAACTCGACATGATGGGGCGCGCGTTCCAGGCTTCAACTATGAGCTTGCGTTATTCTCCGAAGCCCGTCGTAGTTGCGCCGTTCGGTATGGTCTTTGGCGGTGGTTGTGAGATGGCGCTGCATGCTGACCGCGTGCGTGCTGCGGCGGAAACGTACATTGGCCTGGTGGAAGTCGGCGTGGGGATTATTCCCGCGGGCGGTGGCACCAAAGAATTGTTGCTGCGCACGCTGGATTCGATTCCCGAGAACGTTGACGACGCCGATCCCTTTCCGTTTGTTAAGCGTGCCTTTGAGACGATTGCACTCGCTAAAGTGGCGACCTCGGCGGAAGAAGCGCGTACGCTCGGGTTTCTCGCGGCCGACGATACGATTTCGATGAATGGCGACCGGTTAATTGCGGACGCGAAGAAAGAAGTGCTGGCGCTGGCTGCCACGGGATACGTGGAGCCGCAACCACGGACGGACATACTGGCGTTAGGAAATTCTGCGCTTGCAACGCTGAAGCTCGGCATTCATCAGATGAAGCGTGCCGGCTACATCTCCGATCATGACGCGCTGATCGGCGAGAAGTTAGCAAGAATTCTGACAGGGGGCGATTTGAATCATCCGACCAGAGTGTCAGAACAGTATTTGTTGGATCTTGAACGCGAAGCATTTTTGTCGCTGGCGGGGACACGCAAGACGCAAGAACGTCTGGCAGCGATGTTGAAGACGGGGAAACCGTTGAGGAACTAAAGACAGGAGCCAGAATTCAGGAGTCAGAATTTAGAAGCGGAATTCAGGAATCGGAATCCGGAATAGACCGCTAAAAGCTAACAAGTGTGAAGCCACCCTCTTCACGTCGACAACGTAGGAGGGATTATGGATCGTTTACCGGCTCGGAGTTTTCAAGATTTGATTGTTTGGCAGAAGGCACATCGGTTTGTGAGGAGTGTTTATGCACTAACAAAGACGTTTCCGCCCGAAGAGATTTACGGTCTAACGTCGCAATTCAGGCGCGCTGAGGTTTTGGTTCCCGCGAATATCGCCGAGGGCTTCAAGAAGAAAGGTAGAGCTGACAAGGTCCGGTTTTTGAATATAGCGCAGGGATCGCTAGAAGAGTGTCGCTATTACTTAATTCTAACGAGAGATCTTGAATACGGAGATGTAGTGAGTTTATTTGCTGAGCTTGAAGAGGCAAGCAAACTTCTGGAACGGTATCGAGGGGCAATAGCAACGCCATCACGTTGAATTCTGGCTTCAGCCTTCTGACTCCTGAATCCTGGCTCCCGAATTCTGAGGTATTTATGGACGAAGCAGTAATCGTATCAGCCGTTAGAACAGCAGTCGGGAAGGCCCCGAAAGGCACTTTGCGCTACACGCGACCTGATGAGATGGGCAGTGCAGCAATCAAAGAAGCCCTCGCGCGCGTGCCAGGGCTTGATGCGTCCGAGATTGAGGACGTGATCATGGGTTGCGCCATGCCAGAAGCGGAGCAGGGAATGAACGTCGCGCGCGCAGCGGCGATCCGCGCAGGTTTGCCGGTCGAGACGAGCGCGATGACGATCAATCGTTTCTGTTCGTCGGGCCTGCAATCAATTGCGCTCGCCGCCGATGGTATTCGAACCGGCAGCGCGGAAGTTTCCGTTGCCGGCGGCCTCGAAACCATGTCGATGATTCCGATGGGCGGACACACCATCCGTCCGAATCCTTACCTCGTCGAACATTACCCGGACTTTTACCTGAGCATGGGCCTGGCGACTGAAAACGTCGCGCGTAAATACAACGTGAGTCGGGAAGAGCAAGATGAGTTTGCGCTCCGTTCACACCAACGCGCGGCCGCCGCACTCGATGCAGGTAAGTTCAAAGACGAAACGGTGCCCTTGACAGTCACACTTGAAGACCTTGATGAAAAAGGGCGCAAGCAAACGCGCGAAGTCGTATTCGACAAGGACGAAGGCGTGCGGCGCGACACCACGATTGAAGGTCTCGCGAAACTCAAACCCGCGTTTCATATCAAGGGAACCATCACAGCCGGAAATGCGTCGCAGATGTCGGATGGCGCTGCTGCGGCTGTAGTGATGTCAGCCGGCAGGGCACAAAGTTTGGGTGTGAAACCGATGGCGCGATTCATTGCCTACGCGACCGCCGGTTGTCCACCGGAGGAAATGGGAATTGGGCCAGTCTTCGCAATTCCAAAGGTCTTGAAGTTGGCTGGATTGACTTTGGATCAAATAGACCTGATTGAGTTGAACGAAGCGTTTGCTGCACAGTCGCTGGCAGTGATCAAGACGCTTGGTTTAGACCCGGAGAAAGTTAACGTTAATGGTGGCGCCATCGCGTTGGGTCATCCGTTGGGTTGCACCGGCGCAAAACTTACCGCCAGTATTTTGCGCGAGCTTGAACGACGCAACGGCCGTTACGGAATGGTAACGATGTGCGTTGGTGGCGGCATGGGCGCCGCGGGAATATTTGAACGGTTGTAAACCGTGAACTTAGTGCTTTGTACTTTGTGCTTGGCGTTGAATTCATCGTAACGATGACTAATTTCAAAGCACAAAACACCAGGCGCACAACCGCCAAGTACCAAGTACTAAGAACAAAGTGCTAAAAAAGTCCTGATTCTGAAAGCACTCACTAAGGAGTAACGATCATGTCAGCCGTAATCGAACAGAAACAAATCTTCCAGGGCGGTTCGTTCTTGATCGAAGACCGCACGCCGGCGGAAGTGTTTACCCCCGAAGACTTCACCGAAGAACACCGCATGATTGCGGAAACCACGCGGCAGTTTGTTGACAACGAAGTGATTCCGCATATTGACGAGCTGGAGAACAAGAACTGGAAGCTCGCTCGTGAACTCGTCAAAAAGGCTGCGGACCTCGGTTTGATCGGCGCCAATATTGCTGAAGAGTACGGCGGACTCGGTTTGGACCAAACCAGCAGCGCTCTAATCGGTGAAAACATCGGTCGTTGCGCGTCATTCGCGACCACACTCGGTGCGGAAAGTGGCATTGGTTTGTTGCCGATTATTTATTTCGCTACTGACGCGGCCAAGGAAAAATATTTGCCGAAGATTTCTTCAGGGGAATTAATCACAGCCTACGCCCTGACGGAAGCTGGCTCGGGATCTGATGCGATGGCGGCAAAAGCGACAGCGCGACTCAGCGAAGATGGCAAGCATTACATCCTGAACGGCGAGAAAATGTTCATTACGAACGGCGGCTTCGCAGACATCTTCATCGTGTTTGCGAAAGTGGACGGCGACAAGTTCACCGGCTTCATTGTCGAAAGACAAGAAGGACTGACGCCGGGCGCTGAAGAACACAAGATGGGCATTAAGGGTTCCAGCACTACACCGCTGGTGCTGGTAGATGCGAAAACACCGGTTGAGAATTTGCTTGGTGAAATTGGCAAAGGCCACAAGATCGCTTTCAACACGCTCAACATTGGTCGTTTCAAACTGGGCGCTATGTGCATTGGTGGTATGAAGCTTATGTTGCACGAGTCGATTCGCTATGCGAACGAACGTCAACAGTTTGGCAAGTCGATTTCGTCGTTCGGCGCAATCAAATCGAAACTGGGCGAGATGGCTATTCGCACCTGGGTTGGCGAGGCAATGATTTACCGCACGCTCGGCCTGATCGAAGCTGCGATCGGCGAGGACCCGCACGATCTGGAAGCAAAGATGCGCGCAATCGAAGAATACTCGGCAGAGTGCTCGATCATTAAAGTCGCGCTGTCGGAGTATTGCGACTTTCTCGCTGATGAAATGGTCCAGATTTATGGCGGCTACGGTTACTCGGCTGACTATCCGGCGGAGCGTGCCTATCGCGACTCGCGCATCAATCGCATTTTCGAAGGCACCAACGAAATCAATCGCATGTTGATTCCGGGCCGCCTGATGAAAAGCGCGATGACTGGCAAACTCGCATTGCTGCCGGCGGCGAAGGCGTTAATGGACGAAATACTGACACCGCAGTTTGCTGGTTTTGAGGATGACGAAGGGCTGCTGGTGGCTGAGCAGAAGCTCGCGAAGAATGCCAAGAAGGTTGGTTTGATGACATTAGGCACGGCGGCGCAGAAGTACATGATGGGACTTGCCGAACAGCAGGAAATCCTGATGGGTATTGCAGACATCATCATGGACGCGTACGCGATGGAGTCGGTGATTTTGCGCACGCAGAAGCTGGCGGCGTCACAGGGCGAAGCTGCCGCGGCGCGCTACGTCGACATGACACAAATCTTTTGTAACGATGCGGTCGAACGCATTGAAGCGCGCGCCAAAAACACACTTGCAGGAATGGCCGAAGGCGACGAGTTGCGGACGCTGCTGGCGGCGCTGCGCCGGTTCACCAAGATGACGCCGGTGAACACCATTGCTGCGCGTCAGCGAATCGCTGATGAGATGATTGAAGCGAACAAGTACGTCTACTAAAGACAGGTAAAAAGGCGAAAAGGTAAAAAAGGGGAAAGGGAAACAGCGAGTCGTTCAGCAAGGAAGCCCTGTTTCCGAGAAAAGGAACGGAATTTTCCAAATATCACTTCAAGTTTCTCGATGCGCCATTGGATTGGTTGGTTTGACCTGCAGGCTAAACCGCTCACTGAAGACCCAAATAGCAAATGAGAAATTTTAAATGATATATGGCAAATTCCGTTTAGCCTTTATCGTTAGGCTCTCATACCCGCTATGCGCATCGTTCCTATTTCTCTTCCCACCCCGTTCTACATCGGTCCGGTCAATGTTTATCTAATTGCCGAGGACCCGATCACCCTCATCGATACTGGTCCAAAAACCCGAGAAGCCAACGAGGCGCTGCGCGAAGCCTTACGCAAAGCACGCTTCCGTGTTTCTGACATTCGTCGCATCGTGCTTACGCATGCGCACGAAGATCACTGCGGGCTGGCGCGCTCGGTCCGCGATGAAGCAAAAGACGCGGACGTGCTCGTGCATGCCTGGGAGACTGGACATCGTGTCGGCCGGCTCGAATACGAAGAACACCGCGCGTTGCTGGTTCGTGCGGGAGTTCCGCGTGAAGAAGTTGAAAGAATGCGCAAGATGTACGAAGGAGTGCGACAGTATGCCGACTCCTTCGAGGCGGATGAATATGGCGAGTTGCACGACGAAGAAGAATTGGAGTTTGCGACTGGCAGCTTACGCATCCTGCATACGCCGGGACATACGCCGGGTTCTTGTTCTTTTGTGCGCGAGGCCGACCGCACGATCATTGCCGGCGACTGCGTATTGAAGCGCATTACTCCTAACCCGGTGCTATCGCCGGACCCAATTGATCCGAACAAGCGTTTTGCCTCACTCGCCGAATACCTGGTCAGCCTCGCGCGTCTGCGGACGTTTGCGCCCACGTTGGTGCACGGCGGGCATGGCGATCCGGTGGAGGATTTCGAAGAGCTATTCAATCGCTACTTTCGTGCCATTCAGGATCGACAGGCCCAGGTGGTTCGTTTACTTCCGAAGGCGGGGGCAACCGCATGGGACGTGGCGCGTCAGATGTTTCCCGACGTGGATGATGTACACCGGTTTCTCTCTGTTTCCGAAGCTGTAGCACACCTCGACCTCGCGCATTCCGAAGGCAAAATCGGCTTGGAAATGGCTGACGGGCGGGAAGTGTATCGGCCGCAATAGGGTAAGGGAAAGAGGAAACGGGATTTTCCATAGATCATTTTCCATATTTCAGCCGATCATTAGCGATCTCCCGATGTTTAGAGGTTGTTGGAGGGGGAAAGAGGAAACGGGATTTTCCATAGATCATTTTCCATATTTCAGCCGATCATTAGCGATCTCCCGATGTTTAGAGGTTGTTGGAGGGGGAAAGAGGAAACGGGATTTTCCATAGATCATTTTCCATATTTCAGCCGATCATTAGCGATCTCCCGATGTTTAGAGGTTGTTGGAGGGGGAAAGAGGAAACGGGATTTTCCATAGATCATTTTCCATATTTCAGCCGATCATTAGCGGTTGCCGTGGTAACCACATAAATAGTAATGGGCCGTTCTTTTTATCCAGTATTCCATTTCCAGTCGCTCATTCGACCCATATCGTATTAGGTTCGGGAAATCGCTAATGTTCGGCTGAAACATGGAAAATGATCTATGGAAAATCCCGTCTTCCCTTTTCCTAGCCAATATCTCTTAAGGTTCGGGAAATGATCTATGGAAAATCCCGTTTTCGCCTTTCGTCTCCAATAACCTCCCCAAGGTTCGGAAATGATCTTCGCTTTTTTGGAACTTCCGCGTCGCTTTCGTCGTGTAAGCACCAAAATCTATCCGGAGGACTCTCTCTGTATGAATCTTAAGACTGCTCTTCTTCTTTGTGTCTCCCTGGTATTGACCGGAGGGATTGCCCTGGCGCAACAAGCGGCACCCCCCGCCCCACCGCCACCGGCTCCGCCAGACGCGCCCGATGCCCCCCAGGCTTTTTCGTTTTTCATCGGCGGCGGCAGTTTCATTGGCGTACACGCGGAAGACATCAGCAAAGAAAACATGGCGCGCTACAACCTGCGTGAAGTGCGCGGCGTGGGTATCACGGAAGTCGTTAAAGACAGTCCTGCGGAGAAGGCTGGACTCAGAAAAGATGACGTCATTCTGAAATTCGACGGCGAAACCGTGACCAGCGTTCGGAAACTGACGCGGCTCGTTTCCGAAGTCGCACCTGATCAAACCGCTCGACTGCTGATCAGTCGTGGTGGCGGTGAACAGGAAGTTGCCGTTATGGTGGGAAAACGCAACAACCATTTCCCCGCACTCGAAGGCATGGAAGGCTTCAAGAATCTCGATCGCTTCAAGGATCTGGAAAAGAACTTTCCCCGGGGGTCGCAAACCTGGAAGTGGGACGGTGGTCCGGGCGACAACGGTATGTACGTATTCGGCCCGCGCCGGCGGATTGGCATCAGTACCACGCCGTTGTCCAAGCAACTTGCCGATTACTTCGGTGTCACTGGTGGCGTACTGGTGAGTTCAGTGGCTGATGATAGCCCGGCCGCGAGAGCCGGCATTAAAGCTGGCGACGTGATCACTGGTATCGACGGCGAAAAGGTTGAAAGCTCCGGTGATCTTTCGCGCGGTATTAACAAGAAGAAAGACGGCGACGTGACCTTGACAGTCGTTCGCAACAAGAGCCAACGGACCGTCACTGTCACTCCGAAAGAGGACACGTCCAGGCCGATGGTAGTGCCCGGTCAACGAACGATCGTGATTCCGCGCGTTGACTTGGGAGAAATTCCGGAAGTCAGCATTCAAACTCCGCGCATTGAATTGCCCGACATTCCGGAAGTGCGCGTGGTGGTGCCGACGAAAATCAAAGTACCCAAGGTGACTCCCAAAGTTAAGGTGATCACCAGCGGAGCGACGGAACTGTAAAGGGAAAGGCAAAGACGAAGGGGGAAAAAGCTTATCGGTCATTTATCATTTGAAATTGAAAATCTATCATTGGAACGTGTTGCCAGTCCTTCCGTGCGCTCGGCTGCTTCTGGTAGTCCTGAGCATTCTGAGTTCGCCTTGAACTTCGAAGTTGAGCTCTTCAGCGCACACCGTAAAGCTGAAGGACAATGATAAATTTTAAATTTCAAATGATGAATGACAGATAAGCTTTCCCCCCTTTTACGGTTCCGTCAGCTTTCGCTTTCCCGCGACCGCTTCCTGGAATGCGCCACCCGGCACTTCGCCTATTCTGATCGCCTCATCAAATTCTTTTAGCGCTTCGTCCTTTTGCTCCAGGAAGGCATGGATTCTTCCCATCGCTTCGTGCGCGCGTGAGATCAATGCGCGATCGGTTTCAGGTGTCGCCGCTTGGACCGCCAGTCGATAATTGCCCAACGCGCGATGTAAACGTTCACTTTGGACGTCTTCATCGATGGCATCGGCTGCGGCCAGACTCGCCGTCTGGCCCAGAGCAAAAAAGATTCGCGGTTCGCGCGAGTATTCTCTTAAGAGATCCTTTAAGCGAGCTTCGGCGTTGTTATAATCCTTTGCTCGCAGTATTTGTTCCACCTCACTCAATCTCTTTACCAGCTCAGCAGCCCTCGCAGCTTCCGCTTCAGAGTACACCGGAGGTTCGGTCTCGGCATGTCGCGCCGCAAGGCGAGCTTGTCGTGCAGCCTGGGCACGCTTACGGGTTTCGGCTACTTCCGTCAGCCGTTTGACTTCGCGAACCGGGTCAAAGCTCGCAATCATGTCCGGCAGGAAACCGGCAAGATCGAAACCCGTGTTTTCAATTCCTTTCAACTGGTCGGCGAAATAAAACGCTAGGATGGCACCCTGTTCGTAGTCGTCTGCCAGCCGCGCGATCGTTTCGTCCTCGGCTGCTTTCGTATTGGCCTGTAATTCCTGCGCAAGCGCCTGACGACTGGCGTCGTCTTTAGCTGCTGCGATGCGTTGGCGTGCTTGCAGATTCAAACTTTGAAGCTTTCTCGCCTCCTCGTAACGCGCATCCGCGGCCGCAACCAGCGAGCGAGAGACTGCCAGAAACACGTCGGGACTTATTGTTGCGCCGGCTTTTTCACGTTCGTTGATGATCGCTTTTATTTGATCCCGACGAGCAGCAATATCACGATTGAACCGCAGCACCAGAGGATCGATCACGTACTGCAAGTAACCGCGTCGCAGTTCGGATGAAGCAGGATCTGTTCCTTCCGGAAGTACCACGTAGTATTCGTCGCCAATCACGCGAAAGTTCACGGCGCCTGGCACTGCCAGTAAATCCGTCACGATATGAAAATTGCGCGCATGCTCACGGATCGAATACGTCTTCGGCGCATTCTTTTTTCCCGTCGGTGGCTTGACAGCAACTTTTTCTGAACTGACCAAGACAGGCCGAGTGTGCAGGTAGGTGAGCACGCTGCGAATCATTTCTGCTGTTGGTTTTCGAATGCGGTCTCCTTCAGCTTGATACGCGCGTGTGTAAACCGGAAGGTTCTGCTCAATATTGGAACGGCGATAAAACTCTTTCACTAACGGAGCAAAGTCGAGCACCTCAAGCAACCCAGAAGGTAAATCTTCGGAACGAGCTGGTGGCTCGAGCGACGGTGGTGGCTCAAGTGCAAACGCGAGCGAAACATACCGCGCCGCTTGATCCGCTGCGGTGGCGGGCGCCGGCAGTTTGTTGCGTTCGAAAAATGTGCGCATGCGTCCGCGGAGATCGGGATCGAGATCAGCAAGGTCTTTCCGTACTTGCGCACGAAAGGCTGAAGGTTGTGCTCCCGACGACAGCGGATCGAATCCGGCGGCCTCGAGTGCAGCCATCATGATGATTAAACGCGGCTCGGTTTGAAAACTGACGCCGTAGTCTGCAAGGTCAAACGGCAGCGCTTGCCGTGAAGGAATCGAACCTGCTTGAGGCGGCGTCGGCTGCGTCGTCTGCGCTGCTGAGTGCGTAGCAAAGGTCGTACTAAGGATGATTAAGAAAACAAGCTGCTTCATGCGTTGAATAGTGTCCGTCAAAATTCGTTTGGATGCGGCCGCGAGTGTCATTGGGGAGTTTAGAGATGCGAGAAAAGACCAGCGTGGATGCCATCTATCAGTTGCGACTGTTAGATTCTTTGGCTTTTCTGCGATGGCGCCGCAGCAGCGATGATGTTACTGGATAAGCGACAAGCGAACAAACCACCGACAGCGTCATGGCGCCAATAGAAAACGGCCAAACAATCGCCCAGCTGTTTTGGAATAGCTCCCGGTAATAACTCGCTGTTAACGGGTGAGGGTGGCGCAACAATTCAATGCCCTCGTCGGGAATTTTCAATGGCTTGCCCAATACTACGGCGCCAATGGCGTACGACGCGATGATGATCGGCACCAGTGTCAAAAAAGGGTTGTTGATGAAGGTGCCTGTGTAGACTGCAATTTTGTTGAAGCGAAAAAGAAATGCAATGAGAGTGGCCAGCACCGTGTGCAGACCAAGAAACGGTGAGAAGGCAATGAAGACTCCAATGGAAAAAGCAAGCGCCGTTCGCTCGGGCGGATCGTCAAGCGCGAGCAAACGGCGAAAGGTAGTGCGAAACATCGGAAAGCAGCGAAAAGTGAAGAGCGAAAAATGAAAAGATGATCGGCGAACAACAGGAAGTCCGGACTACTTTTCACTCTTCACTTTTCACACCCCACTGTTATTTGAAACTATTCAAAGCGTCTGATTCGTTGTCGTACGAATCAAAAACAGTCAACAACTTGGTAATGACGAGCAAGTTCTGAATCTTCTCAGTCAGATTTAAGAGTTTGAGTTGGCCACCGTTGCGACTGATCGTGGTGTAATTTGCGATTAATTCGCCAATGCCGCTCGAGTCGATGTTCTTCACCCCCCCGAGGTTAAGCAAGATCTTTGTGTTTCCCTGATCCGCCAATTCGCGAATCGCGTTGCGCAGGGACACTGCGCCCTCGCCCATGCGGACCGCGCCACTCAAATCCAGGATCGTCACATCGCCCGCTTGCCGCCGGTTAACATCAAGTTCTGCCATTGCTAATCTCCCTCAGGTTTCTGACAACATTGCTGCCGGGGTTAATTTTTGTCCACAACTCAAAAGCTATAAACCGCAAGTCGGGGGATCAGTTATTTGAAGCTCGCCTTCGCTTCTTCTTCGTCATCGTACGTTTCGAACACAGTCAAAAGTTTCGTAATAGCGAGCAGGTCCTGCAATTTTTGCGTGAGGCTCAACAATTTCAACTGACCGCCGGCGTTGTTTATTGCGGTGTAACTGGAAACTAACTCACCAATGCCGCTTGAATCGATGTAGCCGACGCCAGCCAGGTTCAAGAGAATCTTTTTCTTTCCTTCTTCGAGGAGGCGGCGAATTGCAGAGCGAAGCGCAACGCTGCCTTCGCCGATTGTGATCTTGCCGTTCATATCGAGGATAGTGATGTCTCCAACCTGCCGCTCCATGATGTTTAGCTCTGCCATTTCAGCCGTCTCCTTTTAAGGAATGCGATGTGAATCCGTTTTAACTTGTGTGACCGCTCAGCCGGAACCGACGCGCAGCCACAAATGCAATGGAACTATGGTTTCTTCATCATGCGCACGGTGGTGCCGCCATTTGGCTCGACAAACCACTCGACCTCGTCCATGAAATTACGCATGAAAAAAATACCGCGTCCTGACGTTCGCAAGAGATTCTCCTCTTTGGTTGGGTCGGGCACATCGTTAGGATTGAAACCTTTGCCCTCATCGTGAACGCTGATCTCGAAACCTTCAGGACTATTCTTTAGTTTGATCTCGACCGACTTGCTTTTATCGAGCTTGTTTCCGTGCAGCACTGCGTTGGTTACTGCCTCTCGCACGGCCATATCGACTCCGAAAGCCACGTCTTCAGACATGCCTTGGCGTCTCATGAATTCGGCGACCGCGGCAGCAGCCTCTCCCACAGTGTCGATCTGACTGGGATAGCTGAGCTCAGTAGTATCCAAAGTCACATTCAGGGTCACAGCTTAAGACACGGCCATGCCAGCGCCATTGTGTGGGTCAGGGCAGTTTGAACTCCAAAGGCTACGGAAGATCGAGGGTTTAACACGCGAGCCTGTCACGTGTCAAGAAAGTTGCCGGAACGGAATCTGTTGATTCTCAATTCTTTAGCGGTGCTGAACCGGCGGCAGTTTGAGTGTGGAATGCGCAGGCTTTGTTGCTGGGTGGCGGCGTCCTTTGTGGAAATGTTTTTGCGCCGCCATCGCCAGAACTATGGAAAAATGGGCTTGCTCGAGCTTGCCCATAGGGGGGGTCGTACGTTTGGAACGTCAGCGAGTTGTAGTCACCGGTTTCATGGGATCGGGAAAGAGCAGCGTTGCAGAAGAACTGGCTCGCAAGCTTGGCTGCGCATTTGTGGACCTCGATCAAACAATCACACGACTGTCAGGACATACTCCGGCACAAATAATCACAGAGGAGGGGGAGCAAAAGTTTCGTGAGCTCGAAACCAGACAACTGCGGAATCTGTTGGCGACTAACAGCGCAATGGTCGTTGCCCTCGGCGGAGGCACCTGGGCGAGTCAAATCAATCGGGAACTGATCGTTGGCAGCGACGCCCTCACCATTTGGTTGGACACTCCGTTTGAGTTGTGTTGGCAGCGGATCGAAGCAAGTGACGAAATTAGACCGCTGGCGCGTTCGCGCGAGCAATCGCAGGAACTTTTTAACCAACGAAGGGCGTCGTACAGTCTCGCGGACATCAGAGTCTCGGTGCGAGCGAGCGATACTGTCGACTCTCTAGCAGATACCATAACTACCTCGATAAATGACCACAGAGGTTAGTAAACAAGATCGCGGCATAATTGCCGCTCTGATCGGAGACGGAAGGCCACCGTTACTCTTCACGGGCGTTGCGCTGGTCCTTTGTGGAGGTTTCGCCTTGTTCCTGTCAGCAAGCGGTCAATTTCTTCCGCATGACATTCACTATCTTGGAATGACGGCCGACCAACTCTGTGGTGTCAAAAATTGTCGCGTCGTTCATTTCATGTTTCACGATCGTGTCGCTTTTGGCGGCGCATTGATTGCGATCGGCTCGCTCTATATGTGGCTGGTTGAATTTCCGTTGCGCGCACGCGAATCGTGGGCCTGGTGGCTGCTGGTTGTTAGCGGGATTTCTGGTTTCGGAAGTTTTCTTGCCTATCTTGGTTACGGTTACCTCGACACCTGGCATGGCGTAGCCACGATGTTTCTGCTCCCGCTATTTCTTATCGGACTCATCAAATCACGTGCAACACTGACCTTGCCGAACGGTGTCGCTTCATTGACCAAACCGGGCGTGCCAGGTGCCTGGCGCTCTTCGTATGGAATTGGGCGCGCCCTGCTTCTGGCAACGGCGGCCGGAATGGTTATGGGTGGTGCGACGGTGATGGCATTTGGCATGACGCGAGTGTTTGTGCCCCAGGACTTAACGTTCATGGGCTTAGCGCGCACTGACTTGCAAGCAATAAGTCCGCGTTTGATTCCGCTGATTGCACACGATCGCGCCGGCTTTGGCGGCGCAATCTGTACTGCGGGAATCACGGTCCTGTTTTGTGTTTGGTGTGCGCGTCCGTCGCGCAGTTTGTTTCAAATCCTCCTGGTTACCGGCATCGTGGGGTTTGGCACGGCAATCGGAGTTCATCCTGTTGTCGGTTACAACGATCTTATGCACCTGGCACCGGCGATTGCGGGTGCAGTAATGTTCGCAATTGGCATGCTCCTCTGCTGGAAAACAATGGTGCGTGTGCGTAATGAAAACTGATATGGAAATGCTAGTTCTTAACGCGGGCGGTGTCGTTGTTATATCATCCGCGCCATGCGGAAAACAGGGATGCTGCTCGTAAAGATTATTGCGACGGGTCTGGCATTACTAACCCTTGCCGAAGCAACCTCGGCTCAGCGGGTCGTGCCGACGCCTGAGCATCCACCGATGGTGTCGAAGCAATTCGATACTGACAAAGAGACACTCTACGCAGCTTTCTCATCGAATAAGAGAGGCTTGAGCCCGGAGCAACAGGATCGCGCGTACCGCACTGCCAAAGAATACGTGAGACTTTACGGAGGCGAAGAGGACAACTACGTCAAAGAAGCTCGCGAGTTCGTCGCTTTCTTCGAAAGAGAGGTCAAGCAATACGAGGTCTACAAAGCCTACTCCGCAAAGAACTACACAAAGGCTTTCGAGCTTGGCCGGCCGTTGCTGCAGACGAATGCTGACGACTTCCTTATTCTCGGCGTACTGGCCGAAGCCGGTTACGACAATGCAGTAGCGGGCAACGCAACTTTGAATGAAGAGACGATTGGTTACTTGCGGCGCGCAATAGAATTGCTGGAAGCGAGAAAAGTTGTAAAGTTCGATCCGTTTAAGAGTTTCGACGCAGCCAGTGGATATCTCAATCTAACCTTAGGCTGGTTTCTCAAAGACAAGTCGCCCGTCGAAGCAGCTGCAGCTTTTACCAAGGCCGTGCAGCCGAAGACCCCATATGCCAGAGATCCTTTGCCTTACTACCGGCTGGGCGTCGCCTTGTTAAAGGGGGAGTTCGCGCAACTCTCGAACGAGTACAATGAAAAATTTGGGGCGCAGCGAGCGTCGGCTGAGCAGGCAGCAATGTTTGCGCGCATCAACCACGTGGGCGAGCGAGCGATTGATGCTTTTGCTCGCTCGCTGGCGTTAAGCGACCCGAAGAATGCGGCGTCGAGCGCCGGCTCGGCTCAGTTGACTCCGGAATTTCGGGCGAAGATGCTGGAGCAGTTGACCGCATTATATAAAGGACTGCACAACGACTCCGACGCTGGCCTGCAGGAATTACTCGCTACTGTTCTCTCCAAACCTCCGCCATAGCAGTGAAGAAGATGGGTGGTCCACCGGCTGAAGAAAAATGAAAATTGTTATTCCCGGCGGCTCGGGCCAAGTCGGCACTGTTCTTGCGCGCGCATTCCACGAACGCGGCTATGAAGTCGTGATTTTGAGTCGATCAGAAAGAAGCACTGGCCCTTGGCGTGTAGTTACATGGGACGGCGAAAAAGTCGGTGCATGGGCCAAGGAAGTCGATGGTGCTGATGTCGTAATTAATCTCGCGGGACAAAGTGTCAATTGTCGCTACTCCGAAGCAAATCGCCGCATCATTACGGAATCGCGACTCAAATCGACCAGGGCGGTCGGTGAAGCCATTGCCGCAGCGGAGAATCGGCCGGCGGTCTGGTTGCAAGCTTCTACAGCAACCATCTATGCGCATCGTTTTGACGCTGCAAACGATGAGACCACCGGAATCATTGGTGGCTCAGAACCAAATGCGCCCGACACCTGGCGCTTCAGCATCGACGTCGCAACATCATGGGAACGTGTCGCCAACGAGATGCAAGCGTCAGGTACGCGTCTCGTACTAATGCGATCGGCGATTATCATGAGTCCCGATGCCGGCGGACCGTTCGATGTGTTGCTGAAGCTCGTGCGGCTTGGGCTGGGCGGCACTTGTGGCAGTGGCAAACAATACGTTTCCTGGGTACACGATCACGATTTTGCGCGGGCAGTAAGGTTTCTGATTGAGCACCAGCAGTTCAGTGGTCCAGTAAATATTGCTGCCCCCAATCCGCTGCCCAACGGCGAGTTTATGCGATTGCTGAGAAGAGCGTGGGGCGCATCGATTGGATTACCGGCCACTGAATGGATGCTGGAGCTGGGCGCGTTCATATTGCGTAGCGAAACCGAGTTAATTCTCAAAAGTCGCCGCGTAGTGCCAGCGAGGTTGCTACACGCAGGTTTTGAATTTGAATTTCCCGAGTGGGCGACGGCAGCAAATGATTTATGTCATCGTTGGCGGCAGATGGCCCGCAGCGCGGCGTGAAATTTCAGGGCTTAACGCAGTTAACCTTATTGGCAACCTTAAACGCTGGTGCTAGAATCCGACCGCTCAAGGGAATTTAGCGATATTAAACGATCGATTTACGCCTTTTCCCCGAGGAGATGTCCCCCGTGTCTTCACCGCTAATTGTCCTTACAGCCTCCTCTACCGAGGCGAGTGAGTGGAAACACAGCATCTGGCAACAGATGTTGGCTGCGGCAGTCCCTGCCAAACTCAGTCACACCTTATTCAATAAAGTTTCGTACGAGAACGAATCGTGGCCCGATGGTCGCGCGAAGTATGTTCCCAACGGTCTCCGTATGGTCGAGACATTACTCCTGCGCGAATATCCCGAGGACGATGTGGTTACTTGTTACGTCGAATACCTCGACAAGTTCGTCGGTCCGGAAACGAAGGTGCTCGCAATACACGCGCACAACCCGCTTGGCATTTCCTACGCAACTGACGTCTACGCAAAACTATTTGGCGAAAACCTGATGCCTTTGAATGCGCATCAGTTCCTGCGAATCGTCACGCATCCAATTATCAACAAGTACAAACCAAAGATCGTCGTCGGTGGGCCAGGCGCGTGGCAACTGGAAAAGGCGAATCGCCTGGACGAGTTCAAAATTGACTACCTGATCGATGGTGAGATCGAGCGAACCTTCAACGATCTCTTCCGTCGCATCATGAACAACGACCCAACCCTGCCGCGCATCATCAAACTTGGCAAGGATTCGCAGGCAGCGGTCGAAGAGATTCCAGTGGTGCGGCATCGTTCGACTTTCGGCGTGGTGGAGATCACGCGCGGTTGCGGGCGCGGTTGCCAGTTTTGTGGCCCGGCAACCAAGGTCGGCCGTTCATTCCCGCTGGAGCACATTATCGAGAGCGTGCGCGTGAATGCGCGCGAAGGTGGCAATGAAGTGTTGCTCGCGTCGGAAGACATGTTTCTCTACGAGCAACTGCCAAACTTCGAAACCAATGTTCCGGCTTTGGAAAGATTGTTCAAGGAAGTTGCTGCGGTTCCGGGCATCGAAGTTATTCAAACTTCGCACATCACCATGGCGCCCGTAGTGAAGGATCCGTCGATCGTCGAACGATTGGCGCCGTTGATGGTTCCGTATTCACACGTGCAGCACAAGGCATCGACGCATCACGACAAGCGCGCGGCTGATCCCATCATCGGACTCGAAACCGGCAGTCCGCGTTTGTTCGACACGTTCATGAAAGGGAAGGCCTATCCCTATAAAGCCCATCAGTGGCGCGACGTAGTGCTAAAGGGCATGGAGACGTTGAATCGCCACAATATTTTCCCGTTCTGCACCTTCATCCTCGGATTGCCGGGTGAAACTGAGCAAGACACCAAGTTGTCGCTGGATCTGCTCTACGAGTTGCGCGATGCGAAGGGAACGTTTGTGCCGACCTTTTTCGTCCCGCTGGAAGATACGCGCATGCAGAAAAAGGAAAGCGCGAAACTGATCGAGATGACTGACTTGCAGTGGGAGTTTTTCTTCACCTGCTGGCGCTACAACCTCGAATTCTGGCACAGCGCTAGTAAAGTAAATGCAAAGTTTTCGCTCGGGGTGCCCATCTACTACAGCAAACTGGGCAAGCGACTATTCGGGGAAGCGATCAAGTATCCGATTGCCCGTTTCGCCGGTGTGCCAAATCGTTTTCTGCGCAAGCATCTTTATCTCGACTTCACCGGACACAAGCGAAATCCGGACGGCATGCTGCCTTACGAGAAAGAGATTGTGCCTGGGTTCAAGAGCGTCCGGGAAAAAGGCCTTAACCTCATCGACGCCAGCGAGCTGCACCAGATAGCTTCTTCAGTGTGATGAAGCGGGGCTTTGCCCTCTGATGTGCGGAAGGTCTCTGACCTTCCGGTACCTTCGGTCCTAAAATTCTTTGGGGCTCCGCCCCGTTACTTATCCCGCAAAAGGGGCGTAGCCCCAGAAGATTAAGAAATCCTCTTCCGGAAGGTCGGAGACCTTCCGCACATCTGAGGGCAAAGGCCCGACTAGCAGTTTGCGTTACATTAGAGTTGATGCTTCACGATGATGCTAGCCAGTCGGTCGGCTGCGCCCGGCGCGAGCGTCTTCAGTTTTTCCTGCATCTCCAAAGCCTTTGGCATGTTCTTAAGCATGAGGTAGCTGATAGCGCAGTTGAAATAGTAGGAAGGCTCCTCTGGATCAAGGCTGATGGCCTTTTCGTGATAAGCAATCGCCTCCTTCGCGCGTCCGGCCTTTGAAAGCGTTACTGCCAGCCCGTCATAGGCCAAACCGTAAGTGGGGTTGGTCTTAATTAAGTTTCGAAAAACAAATTCCGAGTAACGGAAATTTCCCATGCGGTCGTAACTTACCGCCTGGTTGTATTTCGCTTTTGGCAATTTCGGATCGAGGGCGACCGCGTGATTAAACGCCTCCAGCGCACGCTGGTACTGCTTGAGCTCGCCCAACGCCTCACCGAGATTGTTGTAGCTCTCGGCGTCGTTTGGATTCAATGCGACCGCTCGTTCAAAAGCAAATTGCGCATTGCCATATTTCCGTTGGGCCATGTAGACGTTACCAATCCCGAACTGGGCCGCCGCCGCCAGCTTCGGTTGCTTCGCCGACAAAGAAATCACACGGTTGTACAGACGAATCGCTTCGTCGAACTTACCCTGCGTGTCGGCTAACTGGCCCGCCGCCAAAAGTTGCTGAGGATCATTGGACGCTTGATTCGCAGACGCCGGCCCTCGTGTGCTGGGAACTTTCGGAAGAATCCGTGGCGAAGCCTTAGTCGATTGTTGCGCATTACTAGCAGTGGTAAACAATGACAAAACGAGTAAAGCACCCGCACTGAACCGGCAGACAGGGTTGTGCCTGACAAATCTTGCTTGCGTCATGAAGTCCATGGTAAAAGAGTGCTCCCATTTCGAATAAACGAGTAATCAACAGGAAAAATTGGAAACACGTGCGGATTCCTATTTTTCTTATCACCATAGTCTCTGAATAAGTTCACCCGACGGAACAGCTCCTGAGGGGACCCGAGGTGATGGGAAATCATCAAGGAGGATTACCGCTCATGCGTAAACTACTTTTGCTGTTTGCGATCCTACTCGTCTCAGCCCCGGCGGGTTTTGCCCAGGACTATTCCAACTGGGAGTTCTTCATCGGCTACGCTCACGAGCGTGCCAACAATGGTGCCGACCGGCTTGACCGTCGCGGCGTAGCCATCAACAGCAATGGCACGTCCCGCCGCGTCGATTTTATTTCTGAACGAATTCCTTTCCATGGTGTGAGTGGTGAAGTGGTCGCCAACGTTCATCGGAGGGTTGGCCTCGTTGCCAACTTTTCAGCGACGTTTGCCAACACCAACTTCGTAGATGCGTTGACTGGCCAGCGATTCAATGCGCACATCTCCAGGTACTTACTAGTTGGTGGCCCGCGCTTCAATTGGCGTAACTCGTCCGTGCTTATCCCATACGCTCATGCTTTGTTTGGCGTTGCGAGGTACCATGCCAGTTTCGACGACAACAGCAATACCAGGTTCAGTTGTCCCGATACAGACGATACCGCATTCGCTATGGCGCTCGGAGCTGGATTGGACATCAGGGCTGGCAATCACGTCGACATTCGCGCGGCGCAGGTTGATTACGTACCCATCTTCTGGAGTCACAGGCGCGAGGATGGTCTGCGGTTTTCAACTGGTGTGAAGATCAAACCGTAAATCGGAAGTTTTTAGTCTCTCCCTCGGGAGAGGGCAGGGGTGAGGGGCTTGGCGTGCGGGCAGGCCCCTTCCTTAAATCACTTCAACTTTAGTTTTTGCCTTTGGTCGAAGAAAGTAGACCAGGCATCGCCATTCTTGTTGAGCAGGGCAGGAACGTTTCTGACGGTGAAGTCGGAAATCTTTACGCCCTGCTCAACTTGTTTCCAGGTCAAGGGCATTGACACAGTCGCGTGCGTCTTAGCGCGCGCAGTGAACACTGACGCGAGGCTTTTACCGCGGGCATTCTGCATCCAATCCACGTAAACCTGTTCCTTCTTCCGCTTTGCAATTGAGCGTTCAACCGTTGCTATTCGCGGCGCGCGACCGGCGATTTCAGTGGCGAGCAGACGCGAGAACTCCGCCACCTGGTCGTATTCGTTCGTCGGTTTCAACGGAAGGTAAATGTGCATCCCGGAAGAACCGGAAGTTTTCGGAAAGGCGATCAATCCCACTTCATCGCATACCTTCCGAGTTAACAGCGCAACTTCCAGTACGTTTTCCCAGGGCGCTTCTTTTGGATCGAGGTCGATTGCAATCCAGTCTGGCTTGTCGAGTTTGCTAACGGTGGAATGCCATGGATGCTGTTCGATGTTGCCCAGGTTAACCAAGTGCAGCAGCGAGGCGGTAGTTGTAAAGACAGCGTAGTCGAGTTCTCGTCCTTCGCGATTAACAAGTCGTTCAGTTTTGATGAATGCCGGCGCACTCTCCAAATCCTGCTGAAAGAACATCGGCGCATTCACACCGCGGGGCCAGCGTTGCAAAATGGCGGGACGGTCTTTTAGGTGCGGCAGCAAACGTTCGCTGACCTGGATGTAATAGCAAAGCAAGTCAAACTTTGTAATTTTGTCTGCGGGCCAATAGATGCGATCCAGACTCGTCAAGGAGACAGTTTGGCCTTCAACCTTCAACAAGAGGTCGCCCTTCGGCTGTTTGAGTTTGAGAAACTCCGCAACCGAGATCGCGGGACCTTTTTTGGACGCAGTGCGCTTTACTACTTTCATTCCAGTTCCACGGCCTTTGATTTTTGAACTTTGTACTTTGAGCTTTGTTGTCGTAGTTGACTTTGTGCAACCAGGTCTCTAAGTTCAAAGCACAAAGTTCAAAGTACAAGGTTCATTCCCCAGATTCTTATCGAAAACGTGTGTGATTTGCAAAACACTCGTGTCAGCTTAGGTCCATAACACACTTAAGTCATCAGCGTTCAGCACAAAAAGGAGTTGAATATGAGGCACAAGCGATTTCACGTTGTCTTACTCCTGTTAGGTTGTTTGCTCACCATTCCTGCGGTACCTGCGTTGTCAGTTGGTATTCATTCAGTTAGTCAGACAACGACTACGCATCGTTACGTACTGGATTACACTCAGAGTCATTTCATTGCTCACGCAAGTCGCGGGGGTCTCTTGTGGTTCAAAGGACACGACCATCTGGTCGCGGCGCGAGTGTTCAGCGGCGAAGCGCGTCTGAATCCCAATCAGCTTTCGGCGTCGTCACTGACGTTAATTGTGAAGACTGACTCGATGGAAGAGACCAGCGATGTGTTCACGGAGGCGCAGAAGAAAATCATCAACGGTGAATTGCGCGACATCGTGCTCGAGCCGGCGAAGTATCCTGAAATCGTTTTCAGGAGTACTGGCGTCACCGGATCTTCGACTGGCGCAAATCAATACGCCTTGCGCATTTCAGGCAACTTAACTTTGCATGGAGTGACGCGAGCGATTGTGATTCCGGCGAAGGTAACGGTAACGGGTAACGATCTGCGTGCGGTTGGCGAATTCAGCATTGACCGTGACGACTTCAACGTGAAAGCTACTTCCGCATTTCATGGAATGGTCCGCGTGAAGAACAAGGTGAAGTTTACGTTCGATATTCTGGGACGGGAATAAGCGCGAGCGGAGAAAACCCCGTTCCTTTCTCGTTTCATGTGAGCCGCCTTACGTGTGGGCCATCTTCGGCTGTTCCTGGGGGGTATTTGCCGGACTTGCGTTCGACGGCACGTAGTACAGAATGCGGTTGCAATTGTCGCAAGTCACTACCTCCGCACCACGTCTTACTTCAGCCATCACTTGTGGTCGCAACGCCATGAAGCAGGCAGTGCAAGCGCCGTTGCGTGCTTCAGCTACTGCGACACCATCGCGAATGCGTTTGCTAATGCGACCATACAGCGCTGCGGTCGGCTTCGGTAGTGAATTAGCCAACTTGTCTCGCTCGCTGCGCGCTTGCGCAAGTTTGTCTGCTTGTTGCTTAGTCTCTTCATCAAACATGTTGAGACGTGCCTCGCGATCCGAATTCAGGGAAGCAATTTCCTCGGCGCGCTCCTTCAGCGCTGCTTCGGCTTTCTCCAAAACTTCCATCTGTTCCAGAATTTGAGTTTCGAGCGTTGAGATTTGTTTGCGCGCCGCGTCTGCTTCGCGAATCGCAGCAGTGTATTCGTCAGTACGCTTCGAAGACATTAAATTCCGCTCGGCACGTTCGACGCGCTGTTTCTGTTCACTTACTTCCGACTCGAGTCGCGCGCGCGTGTGCCGGGCTTCGTCGCGCTGATTTTCGAGGCTATGAATTTCAAAGGCGCGCTGATCGAATTCTTTCTCGATCTCGGCGCGCCTTTGCGGAATCGCTTCAAGTTCCGTTTGTAATTTTCTTATGCTTGTGTCCAGGTTTTGTAGAGCTACTAATTGCTGTAAGTCCGCGTTCACTCTTTATTGTCTCCTTAAAAGAACAGGGCCGGATCTGGTATGAATCATGACGATCATCGCTCGATGATTATCAGGCATTGGTAGGCCTCGATGCAAGTTTGCGCCATTGTAGGGCTTATTGCTTTGGCAGGGCGACAGCGGCGTTTACGGCCCTGGCGGCATTGATTCGGCCTCCGGTCGCCACTTTTCCCTTCAAACCAGGTACCTGCTCAACGGAATTCAACAAGATCGCCCGCAATTGCGAGACTGAAGCCCTTGGGTTAACCGAGCGCAACAGGGCCGCGACTCCAGTAACAAATGCCGCTGCTAAGGCCGTGTCTGAGTGTTGCGCATGTTCGTTTCCGAGGACGGTGGTCAGGATGTCTTGTCCTGGCGCGGCCAGTTGAACCTGATTGCCATAATTTGAAAACGAAGCGAGCTGGTCGTTTTGGTTGCTGGCTGCTACAACGATCAGGTTGTCGAGTTGATAACCAGCGGGATAGCCCACTGTCTCGGATTTGTTATTGCCGCTCGCCACGATAACAAGAATACCTGCGTCACCTGCGCCTCGCAGCGCGTCTTCAAGTGCGCGTGAACGCTGCTGCAGGTTCCAGCCGATAGTGATCGCGCATAGATTAACTCCAGAACGTTTCCGATCAACGGCGTAGTTCAACGCTGCCACGGCATTACCGACGGTGCCAAAACCTCCCGCATTCAAAACTTTCAACGCGAGCATACTGACGTTTGGACTCACACCACACGTGCCGCGCTCTTGAGCACATTCGCTGCCCACGATCCCGGCCATCTCGGTGCCATGGCCGTTCTCATCAAATGGATCGCCTTCGTTGGTTATCGCGTTATATCCATGAACATCATCGACAACACCAAGGTCGTCATCTTTGAATGGAGAGATATTGTCCGGGCGTGTCCAAATGTTTTTTGCTAAGTCCGGATGATTGTAGTCAACGCCAGTATCCAAAACTGCGGTCACAACGTCGTGGCTTCCTGTTGTTTTTGCCCATGCTTGAGACAGTGAAGTCCGCAACACATACCACTGCACACCGGCGGCTGACTCATTCGCAGTGGCATTTCTATCATCGATTGAGATGGCGTAATTCAGTTCGGCGTACGCAACTTCGTGCAGGCCTTGATACTGCACCGGATCAGTATTGTTTTGACTGTCAATCGTCATCAAACCTGGAACTGCTTCGATCTCATCAAGAATTTGATCGTGAAACCGAGCAGCGACTTCTTGTGCAGCTTGTCGCGTGATGCCCCGGCGAAACCTGACCAGCATGTTCGGACGACGCGGCGACATGCCTTCTCTTAATTCCTGTTCGGCGATGTCCCCGCGCGATTTTTGTTCTTCGGGCACGATGCGAACGGAAGTCCGCAGCTGTTGTTGAACTCTTCGAAACTGAACAGCGAATGCGAACGCGAGGACAGCCACCAGCAGCAACGCGACGTAAATGATTGTTCGCGTGCGACTCATCGCTTAATTAACGTAAGTCGCCATACAGATGTTGCAGCAGAGCGGTGATTGAGATGGCGGCGGTTTCAGCCCGCATGATGCGTCCACCAAGGGTTACTAGTTGCCAACCTTTTTCTTTTGCGAGGTTTAATTCCGGATCAGTCCATCCGCCTTCGGCGCCGATCACAATTGTCAGACTTTCCGGTCTGACCAGATGGCGCTGCGCTTCGGCTAAAGTGGCGCCCTCGCGCTCCGTAAACAGCAATGAGGGAACGTTGAGCGTGGCGTTGTTGACGAGCTCATCAAAAGCGACTGGAGCGTGGATTTCGGGGACGCGAGCGCGGCCCGATTGTTTGGCCGCCTCCAGTGCAATTCGTTGCCAGCGTGTGACGCGTTTGGCGGCGTCCGACTCGTCTCGTAAACGCACGTCAGCGAGTTTGGTAGCAACCGGAATGATCCGGGTTACACCGAGTTCGGTGGTCTTCTGGACCACCAGATCAAATTTTTCTCCCTTCAAAAGGGCCAACGCAAGATTCAACTGAAGTGGCGATTCGGGACGTTGCGGGGCTATTTCTGCAACAATATCGATTCGCGCCGAATCGCGACGGCTTTCAGCCACACGGCCGTGAAATTCTTTTCCCTGACCGTCGAATACCGAAACGTCATCACCGGTTTTCAAACGCAGGACATCGCGCAGATGGCGCGCTTCGTCGGCTGCCAGCGTCACGCTGCCGGATCTCAAATTAAACGCGTCGGGAGCTGCGTAGAACCTGCGTCGCATAAAAAACAACAGACAATGTCCGTTTAGACGATTACGGCGATCCATTCGCCGTCGTGCATAACTTCAGCGGGATTCGTAACCCCATGCTGTCGCAGTGCGGACGTTACGTCCTCGCGTTGGGTCTCAAGAATTCCTGACATGATCAACGATCCACAGGTCACGCCAAGCAGGGTTGGCAAGAGGGAAATGAGCACGTCGGCAGTTAAGTTCGCGCAAACCAAATCAGCCGACGATGTATCTGCCGCTACACTTCCAACGCTGAAGCGAACTTGGGCTGTACCGTTGGAGCGCGCGTTCTCTTCAGCAATAGCCACAGCTTCGGCATCCGTATCGCAAGCTTCGACGTGTGCATCCGGGAACAGTTTCGCAGCAGCGATCGCCAGAATTCCTGTGCCGGTGCCTACGTCGAGAAAACGTCCGCCCTTAAAATATTTTTCGATTGCGCGCAGGCACAGTCGCGTCGTTTCGTGGGTACCAGTGCCAAAGGCCATGCCGGGTTCGATGCGGATCGCGATCCGACCATGATTATCGATATCTTCGGCCCAGGGCGGCGCAATGATGAAATGCTCACCGACAGCAACCGGTTGCCAACTCTTTTTCCACTCGCCGAGCCAATCCCGATCGGCGACTTCGCGCAAATTCATTTCACGAACTGCGCTTGAGGGCAGCTCGTAAAGTTGCAATGCTTGTAACAGCTGCTCGCGCACGCGTTGGCGATCGGGCACTTGATTGAAGTATGCCGTGACCATCCGATTGTTTTCGCTGGTCTCGGTCCCCAGTGCACCTGATTCCATCAGTGCGTAGGCAACGGCTTCATCGGCAGCCGCTTCAACCGACACATCTAGTGCGTACCAACACGAAACTTTTTGAGTAGTAGGGTTCAACTGATTCCCATCTCGTCTAAGAGCCGCGTCTTATCACGCCACTCGCTTTCGACCTTCACAAACAGTTCGAGATGGCAACGATGTCCGAGCAGGTTTTCAATGTCATGGCGCGCCTGGATACCCACCTGTTTCAAACGCGATGCACCCTTCCCGATGACGATTTTTTTCTGCGATTCACGCTCGACCAGAATGACGCAGTGAATGCGCGTGAAATCGTCGCTAACGTCTTCCCACTTCTCGGTAATGACGGCAGTCACGTAAGGAATCTCTTCCTTCGTGCCGCGCAATATTTTTTCGCGTACGATTTCAGCTGCAAGACTTCGCAACGACTGGTCCGTTAGTTCATCTTCGGCAAAAATCGGCCCACTCGGTGGCAGGTGCCTGATAATTTCCTGTGGTAGGTCCTCGATGGAACTACCTTTGAGTGCTGAAATTGGAATCACTTCGTCCCAGTCATATTCCTCGCGGTATGAATTGATGAGCGGCAGCAGCGCAGTCTTATCTTTGAGTTTATCGATCTTGTTGAGCAGCAGGATGGTAGGTTTTCCAGTGCGCTGAATTAGTTCGAGCACAAACTTATCACCAGCGCCACCGGCGGCCGAGGCATCGCGAATTAAACAAACCAGGTCGACACCCAACAGCGCATCCTGGACCATGGCCATCATGCGGCGGTTCATTTCGTAACCGGGTTTGTGAACTCCGGGCGTGTCAACCAGGACGATCTGACCTTCGGCTTTAGTGATTACGCCCTGGATTTTGAAGCGAGTAGTTTGCGGTTTGTCAGAAACAGCCGCGAGTTTTTGGCCCACCAGTCGATTCAAAAGCGTCGACTTGCCGGCGTTTGGTCGTCCCACAAGAGCGACAAATCCGGCCCGGTATTCTTGCTGGGGAGAGTCGGTCATAAATTCAGAATTCAGAAGTCAGAAAGCAGAAGTCAGAAGTCAGAGGCAGCCACTTATACGTAACGAGGAAAATGTATCGACCAAGAGAATTCTGAATCCCTGATCGCTGACCTCTGATCCCCGACCTCTGACTTTTCGCTTTTACTTGCTTTTTTCAACGAAAATCTGGACGAGGTTGACTAAAGTTTCTGTGCTCTTCTCCAAACCACGACGCGAGTTGAACTCCAACTTACCGTGGAAGTTTGTGCCGCCGGTGAAGAGGTTTGGCGTCGGCAAGCCTTCAAACGTCAACCGGGCGCCGTCAGTACCGCCGCGAATCGGCCGGATAAATGGCTTCAGCCCGGCACGTTTTGCGGCTTCGATCGCATTGTCAGTCAACTCCGGAAAGTCCTTCAGCACTTCTTTCATGTTCTTGTAGTCTTCTTTAACTTCGATCGCGATCTTCACTTCCGGAAACTTCGCCTGCGTTTGCGCCACCATGTCGCGCAACATCTTCTCCTTGGCATCTAGGCCGGACACTTCGAAATCACGCAGCAGGATTTTTAGGTTCGACTCTTCAACGTCGATCACGCCAGCATAAGGGTGAACAAATCCCACGCGACCTTCAGTTGTTTCCGGCAGCATGTCTTTGGGAAATCGTGAAAGATAGTCGGCCGCCGCGTACATCGCGTTCACCATGATTCCTTTGGCTGTACCCGGGTGCGTGCTCTTGCCCTTGAACGTGACTGTTGCTGTGCGGGCACTCCACGTTTCGTTGCTGATTTCACCCAGCGTCTCACCATCTACTGTGTAGGCGAACTTTGCGCCGAAGCCTTTCACGTCAAACTTCTCAATGCCGCCGCCAACTTCTTCATCAGGCGTGAAGGCAATCGCGATAGTGCCGTGTTTGATTTGTGGGTTCTGCATCAGCACGTCAATCATCGTCATGATTTCGGCGCAACCCGATTTATCGTCAGAACCGAGTAATGTCGTGCCGTCGGCAGTGATGATGTCGTCACCAATCAATTCTTTCAGGTATGGATTCATGGCGACCGTGATGACTTGTGTTGGATCTTTTGGCAGTACGATATCGCCGCCCTGGTAATTTTTGTGAATGATAACGTTTACGTTTTCGCCCGAAACAGCGGGCGACGTGTCCATGTGAGCCATGAACCCGATTACCGGAACCTTTGAGTTGGCTGGAAGATTGCCAGGCACCGTGGCGTAGACAATTCCAAACTCGCTGACGCGAACATTTTGCGCGCCGATTTCTTTCAGTTCTTCAGCGAGCAGGTTTGCGAGGTTAAATTGTTTCTTCGTGCTGGGGACGGTGGTTTGGTCCTCGGCTGATTGAGTATCGATCTTTGCGTAACGAACAAAACGGTCGAGCGCAGACTCTTTTGGTGGCTTCATGGATTGGGCCTGAACTGAAACGGCGAATAAAGAACAGAGAACAAACAGAATAAATCTCATTTACTTGCTCCCAAAATTTTGTAGCGGGGAAAGTAAGGAGAGATTAACCAAGGATGCGGCTAAAAGGAAATCAGATGCTTGAAACCGGCAGGAAAGACTACGGGATTTTCCATATGTCATTTTCCATTTTTCATTTGGCCATTAGCGAAGGCGCAGCCGGAGCAAATCGAATCTCGGTGATTTGTCCGACAGTGAGAAATGGAAAATGCAGGGAAACGCGTTTTCCTATCTAGTTTTCTCGCGGGCGGTAAGCTTGTCGAGCGCAGCTTGAAGTTCGTCTCGTTTCGCCTCGAGCGCTTCGTCGCTGATGTCGGAGGGAACGTAGATCGGCGAGGCGATGTCGACCCGCGCTCGCGTGAATGGCAACGGCACTTGAAAACCATCCCAGCTACCTTTTACTTCCCAAAACCGCTTTGCGCTAAGCGTGAACGGGAGGATTGGTTGGCCAGTTTTTTTGGCAAGCAGCACCGCGCCCATCTTGGCTACATAGCGTGGGCCACGTGGTCCATCAATCGCGAATCCAGCCGGAATGCCAGCTCGGACCAGCCGTGATAATTCGACCACGGCTCCCACGGCGCCGCGTGTGCTCGAGCCACGCACCGCTCCGTATCCGAAGCGTTGAATGAACCGTGCAATGTACTCACCATCAAAACTCTGCGACGTCATGATGACGATGCCGCGTTTCCGGAAAAAGTAAGTGCCCAGAAAAACCCGGTTGTGCCAGAAGGTATAGATGGGTAATTGTCCGTCACGACTCGCCGCTTCCCAATTTTCCCGGCCTTGTACCTGCCAACGAATCGTGCGCCCGATAATATTAATCAGGCAAAAAAAGACGATATCCGCGAGCCGTATCAAGAAACGTTTTTTCGGAGGATATGAGGAAAGGTCGGCAAATTCATAGACGCGTGCAATCGTTTCGTCCGCCGGGCGGGCGCCTTTGAACTGTTGCTCCAGACTATGAGTGTCCATCGAGTAGTAAAAGCTTATCTGTCATCTATCATTGAAAATCTGAAATCTATCATTTGCGAATGTTTGAAGTGAGCGTACCTCGCCCGCGAGTGGTGGCCCCGTCTAGTACCCTCACGGCCAATTAATTCAAGTGACAGATTTTGGAATGATAGATGATAGATGATTGTTCTCCCAATGTTACCGGTAGACGACTTCCTCATCCCCCGGCGGACGTGTCTTCCAGCGCTTGTGAATCCAGAGCCATTGATCGGGATAGAGCCGGACCATGCGTTCAACTGCGGCGGCGAAGTTTGCAGTGTTAACTTCCACGTCTTTTTGATGATCGCCTGTTCGCACCAGCGGAACCGGCGGATCGCCGTGAAAAAAGTAACGCTGCCGTTCCTTGTTCCAGACTGCGCATGTTGGAATCACCAACGCGTCAGTCTTCAATGCCAGCGTGGCAATGCCCGCGGTGGTACATGCAAGCTTTCCAAAGAACGGCACAAACACACCTTCGCGCGTTTGCGTATTCAAGTCCGACAGAATTCCCAGCGTGCCGCCTTCGCGTAAGACTCGCAACGCCTGGCGCGCGGCGCTTTGCTTGTCGATGGCACGATTCCCAAAACGTGTTCGCACCGCCTCAATCATCTCTTCGACTTTGGGATTGTCGAGCGGGCGTACCAGAAAACTTAATGGATACTCCAACGCGGACCAGCCAAAACTGTGCAACTCCCAAACTCCAAGGTGCCCCGTCAAAAAGATCACACCGCGTTTGTTTTTCTCCGCTTCGCGCAGGTGGGCCAGGCCAACTTCATCGTACTCAATGAGCGCGCGTAGTTTTTCGGGCGTCGCTTTCGGAAGTTGGCTGAATTCGGCCAACAGCCTACCTAGACTTTCGTAAGAACCACGCAAAAGCGCGCGCCGCTCGGCTTCGGGCAGGTCTGGAAACGCGATTGCGAGATTCCGTAAACCAGTTTTCTTAAGACCACCCGGCATGACATAGGCGATGCGTGCGATCATCCAGCCTAACTTGAGGGCCACAGAGCGAGGCAAAACTCCCAATCCCGACAGGACGGATTTGGCGAGTCCGTATTCTATGGAAGCTTGGAATTTGCCGGGTTTGGCCATAAGCGACAAAGTCTAAGGTCCGAAGTCCAAAGTCCAAAGTCCAAAGAGTCCCAAGTCCCAAGTCTCAAGTCCCAAGTCTCAAGTCCCACGAGGTTCCGATTGCAAGACTTTGGACTTGGGACTTGGGACTTTGCCTGGCTTGGATTGGACTGAACCGAGCCCAGTGATATATTTCGAACGCCAAAGGCCGAGTTATCGTATTGTTCCTTCAGAAAGCCCCCAATGTGTCTCCAGGTGGCTTTCTTCTCTCCTCGGACTAATGCTGCCAGATTGGAGTAAGGATGGAGAAACGTAGAATTCTCATCGTCGACAATAACGATGAGCTGCGTGCCCTGCTTGAGAACGTACTCGGCGACCTTGGCCACGAGGCGGTGGTCACGGGTGATCGCCACGAAGCGCTCAGCCGCCAGGATTTGGACCAGTTTGACGTCATCATCAGCGACCTTACTGAAGAAGCTCCGGAAGATCCGGAGCACGCAACTGAACACCAGCGCCGACAGCTGATCACCTCTCTTCATTCAAACTGCGACGAACCGGAACTGGTGAAATCCTTCAAGATGGTGGCCTCGAACTACCTGCGCTTGCCCTACACCAGAGACGAACTGCGAGAGATCGTCGAACAAACTCTTTCTTACAAACTGCGCTACGTTGATGATCCCAGTTTACTTTCGCACACACACGAAAAGATCGAGTTTGTTCTGCCCAGCGATCTCACGTTGATGAACGGTGTGCTCCAGTATCTCCTGGATCGGGTTTCCAAACTGAGGTTGATTGCGCCCGAGAATTCAAATCTGTTCATCGCGCTTGATGAAGCGTTTGTGAATGCGGTGAAACACGGGAACAAGAACGATCCCAACAAGTTGATTCGCGTGGGCGCTGAACTCTCACCAAAAGAGGCTTCATTCACGATTGAAGATGAAGGTGAAGGCTTCGATGTGAAGTCGATACCGGATCCATGCGATCCCGCAAATCTGTTCAAGACGTCGGGCCGCGGCGTCTTGCTTATCTACAACATCATGGATGAAGTTGAGTACAATGCGCAGGGTAATCGCGTAAAGATGGTAAAGCGACCGGAATCTGCGGTTGAAACTCGACTCGTTGAACCAACCACTGCCAACGACAAACGCGCCGACAACCTCTGATCAAGTTTTCAAGCGACAGTTGAACGGCACGACCACGTCTGCGAGCGCAGACTCGCTTTCGTTTTGGCGTGCCTGGCCCTGGTGGGGTTTGCCGGCCCTGGTGGCGTTAACACTGGTGCTGTTTTTTGTCGATCCTTTCATCGGCGACTGGGACGGTATCGATTACACGATCTTATCGCTGGCCGGCTATCCCTCATCGATGGCGCTTGGGCGAAACCTCTTCATCTTCTGGAACCATATTCTCTGGGAAATTGCGCACACAGTTTTCAGAGTGCAACCCGAACATGCCTATTTAATTTTCAAATATGCCGTTGTGGCCCAGGCGCCACTCGCGATCGTCGCGGCGTGGATTTTGGCGCGCGACTTTACCAGGTCAATTCACGCGGCCACGCTCGCAGCATTGTTTTTAGTCTTCTCTCCGGTGTTTGTGCTTTACGGCGGCCAGGTGATGACAGATGTACCGTCGGTGTTGCTGCTTTGCGTTGCGCTAATCGTGCACCATCGCGGTTTGCGACAGGAACGAACGGCGTGGGTTTTGTTGGGAGCTGCGTTGCTAGGTTTGGGGGTGAACCTGCGGGAGACGATGGGATTTTTCTTTCCCTGGTTGCTGCTCGCGCCCGTCGTTCGCGGTTGGCGTTTGACGAGACGGCACGTGCTCATCGTTCTCGGATCGTGTTTGGTGTTTTTTGTTTGCGCTCTTGGTTGGTTTGCATTCTGGTTTATTACCGATGAGCACTATCGCTGGATCTGGTTTGGCTGGCGGACATCGATGCTGGAAGAGACCGCGCGACACCCGGTTACACTTGCCAATCTCAAACCATATCTCGCGTATTTCTTCGTCACGGCCCCGATGTTACTCGTTGCACTGCCATTGGCGCTCTGGCACGAGTGGCGCACGCGGCGCAACTCAGCCCTGCTTATGTTGAGCTTGATGGGTGTGGCTGCCGATCTCGCGTTGTTTTTTAATTACAGCACGGCCGTGAACTGGCGTTACTTCCTTACCGGGTTGCCGGCAATTGCGCCGCTGTCGGCAAACTTTTTGATTCAATTCTTTGCGCGAGTGTTTGGCAGTGTGCGTTGGGCGTTTGTGACTTCGGTCGCCGGCGTGCTGGTGCTCGCGCTGATATTCAGCTTAATGATTCGCCCGGCGAGTCGTTTGTTCATCGAACGCCGGGCGATGAGCAAAGAGTATCGTCATCAACTGGTGAACGTGCCGCGTGACGCGGTGATGATTGCGGGTTCGCAAACGATTGCGGTCACTTACTGGAAAGCGATTGGCCTGGGCGACTGGAAGACGATTGGCACGGGTGGCGGCTGGCCCGGCGCTGATTTGGTGCCCATGATCGACCGTTACATGGTTGAAGGTCGTCGCGTGTTTGTGGATTCAGATCCGCGTTGGTGGCTACCTTGTAGCTGGCAACGAGAGGAAATTCCGGCGATTGTTGCGTTGCAGGAGCGTTTTAGTTTTCACAGAGTGACTGACACGATTTATGAACTGCGCCCCCGCGGTGAGGCGGGAGCGAATGATGCGCCGCATCTCGAGAAGTTGTTGCCAAAAAATAGACCGGAAGACACGAAGAAGTGTCCACCGGTCTAATCAGTGGCCAGTGGCCGGTGGCCGGTGGTCAGAGAGAGGGTTTCAAGTTTCAAACCACAAAGCACAAAGCACAAAGTTCAAAGACCAAGACCAAAGACCAAAAACCCTAGTTCAAGACCAAAGACCAAAAACCCTAGACAAAAGTCCAGATGCCTTACGAGCTTTTTCTTGCCTTCCGTTATTTTCGTTCGCGTCAGCGACGCCGGTTAGCGCGAATAACTTCTCTGGTTGCGATTACTGGAATTGCGGTTGGCGTCGCTGCCTTGATGGTTGCGCTGGGTTTAGCGAACGGTTTCCGAGACGAAATGCGCGACAAGATCTTGCGTGGCACCGCACACCTCACGATTGCACGCAGCGACGGCCAGCCGATGACAGACCACCGCGATGTTGCAGCGAGGGTTGCAAAGGTGCCGGGAGTGATCAGCGCGGCGGGAACAACTTACGACGGGGCAATTGTTATTGGTCCCAAAGCGACCGCATATGCAGTGCTGCGCGGAGTTGATACCACGATCGAGCAAAAAGTTGAGCTTGAGCGCGTCATCGCGCGGGGAAGCGCTCAGGACTTGTTCGACAAAACGACGGACCAGAGTTCGTTCACGCCCGTGGTGCTCGGAAACGAGCTGGCAACGCGGACGGGACTCAACGTCGGTGAGATTGGCGAAATAATTACGGCTCATACCGACAACCAATCCGCAGATGAGAGACAGAGAGTCCGCGTCGTCGGGATCTTTCGGTCGGGCCTCTACGAATACGACTCAACGTGGATTTATTTACCACTTGATGCGGCGAGCGTGGCCTCTGGAAATGCACATGCTGCTGCCGTAATTAGTGTGCAGGTCAGAAATATCTACGATGTAAAAGCTGTTGCCGCGAACATTAAGCAGGCGTTGGGTGAACGCTACACAACCATCGACTGGCAGGAGGCAAATCGTCCGCTATTCACAGCACTGGCGCTTGAGCGCCGCATCGGTGTCGTCATTATCGGATTAATTATTTTCATCGCTGCGCTTAACATCACCACCACTTTGATTCTCGTTGTGGTTGAACGACGGCGCGACATTGCGGTGCTCAACACGCTGGGCTCCACGGGTCGCAGTCTTCTGGGGATATTCGTTATCGAAGGCGCCATCATTGGTTTGTTAGGAGCGGCATTAGGTGTGTTGCTTGGCGTAACCGCGATCGTTGTTGCGAACCGGTACGAACTGATCAGCCTGCCTGCCGACGTTTACTCAATCAACAATATTCATCTTGCTCTCAACTTTCGCGATGCCGCATTAGCAGCGCTGATTGCATTTGTGTTGAGCATCTTAGCGACGCTTTATCCAGCGAACGCAGCAGCAAGACTTCGACCGGCCGAAATTCTTCGCGAAGCCAACTAAGTCCAATGTCCAAAGTCCAAAATTCAAAGCCGGAAGCTGCTGACAATCGTTCGTCGATGAGCGCTCAAAATCGATCCGCAGACTTTGGACCTTCGACATTCGACCTTGGACCAGACGGGGACCCTGGACTCAGGACTTTGGACGTTGAACTTTCCGTCACGGATCTCCGCAAGAGCTTCACAACTTCGGCAGGCGAACGAGTCGAAGTACTAAAAAGTGTTTCGTTTACCGCAAACGCAGGTGAAGCGATCGCGATTGTGGGAGCTTCGGGCGCAGGCAAGTCTACCTTGTTGCATCTGCTTGGCGGGCTCGATATTCCTGATCACGGCAGCATCAGCGCCGGAGAGTTGGCCATCGAAAACACCTCGGCGCAGCGTCTTGCACGTTTTCGCAATCAACAAGTTGGATTCATCTTTCAGTTTCATCATCTGTTACCGGATCTCACCGCCGTCGAAAACGTCAGCCTGCCATTAAGAATTGCACGTTCAAACACACGAGCGGCAATGCAGCGTGCGTATGACATGCTGGCACAAGTCGGACTCGATCGGCGCGGAGCGGATTCGCTTGTTGGCCGACTCTCCGGCGGCGAACAACAGCGAGTTGCTGTTTGTCGCGCGTTAATAACGAACCCGCGATTCGTTCTGGCTGACGAGCCAACGGGGAATCTCGACACAAATACAGGCGCAGACATTGCTCGTTCATTAATTACTCACGCCCGAGACAATCGCGCAGTCGTCATAATCGCGACACATAATCCCGCGTTGGCAAGTATTTGTGACCGCAAACTCGCGTTACGAGATGGCCGCATCCTCTCAAACTGAACTAATCGCCTGAAAAAGCCAGTGCGTTGAGTGTTTTCTTAGAGGGAGTAAACACAAGCCTTTTGGCACTTTCCTTGATCGGTTATAATGCGCGCATGCCGGGCAATCCAGGACTTGCCCGGCATGGTAATCATTACAGCCAGATAACCAGGACGCATGTTCGAACGTTACACAGAAAAAGCTCGTCGCGTCATTTTCTTCGCTCGCTACGAAGCATCGCAGTTTGGCGCCCCGGCAATTGAGCCGGAACACCTGCTGCTCGGCTTGATGCGTGAAGACAAGACTTTGACCGGACGGTTTTTCCCGCGCGCTCAAGTTTCCATCGAGTCGATTCGCAAGGAAATCGAAGGACGCACACTGCTGCGCGAAAAAATTTCTACTTCCGTTGAACTGCCCCTGGCTCCGGAAACCAAACGAGTACTGGCCTACGCTCATGAAGAGAGCGATCGGCTCCAGCATCGTCACATCGGCACAGAACATCTGCTCCTCGGTTTGCTGCGTGAAGATCGTTCGATGGCCGCAGAAATTCTTTACGAGCGCGGTTTGAGACTGAACGCGGTGCGCGACGAGATTGCTCGCCAGTCAGGAGTTGATGCGCGCAGTTCACAAAAGAAAGACACTCCGCACCTCGTCGAGTTTTCACGTGACCTCACCGACGATGCTGCAAACGACAAACTTGATCCGTTGATTGGTCGCGAAGCCGAAATCGAACGACTGGTCCAGATCCTTTGTCGACGCACGAAGAACAATCCCGTGTTAATCGGTGAGCCGGGTGTTGGCAAGACAGCAATTGTGGAAGGATTGGCCCAAAGGATCGTTCAGGGCGACGTGCCATCGTTCCTGGAAAACAAACGCATTCTTGCGCTCGATCTTTCGCTGATCGTTGCGGGCACAAAATATCGCGGTCAGTTTGAAGAACGTCTGAAACAAATCATGCGCGAGCTCGTTGAGAACCCGCAGTACATCGTTTTCATCGATGAACTGCACACGCTTGTCGGTGCAGGCTCGGCAGAAGGTTCACTTGATGCGGCAAACATTTTGAAGCCGGCGCTTTCGCGCGGCGAAATTCAATGCGTCGGCGCGACCACGCCTGCAGAATTTCGCAAGTCGATCGAAAAGGATCGTTCGCTTGAACGTCGTTTTCAGGCAGTAAAAGTGCCGCCGCCCACTGAAGATGAGGCTGTTGAAATTCTCGACGGCGTCCGCGAACGCTACGAAAGTTTCCATCAGGTACGCTACACGGACGAAGCGCTCGAAGCCGCAGTTTACCAATCGCATCGTTACATTCCCGATCGCTTCCTGCCTGACAAAGCCATCGACGTGATTGACGAAGCAGGTGCACGCGTGAAGTTGCGCGTGCGTCGCGAGCAGGGAACGCTTTCTGACTGGAGCCAGATTAGCGAATGGACGCGTGATGCCGGCTTCGATACCGATGTGCCTGAGCGCAACGATGAAGACGACGCGATGGTTTCCGCGGAAGTCACCCGAGAAGATATTGAGGAAGTGATCGCGCGCTGGACCGGAATCCCGATTACGTCTCTTAAAGAAGGCGAGACGCAGAAACTGCTGCGCATCGAATCCGAACTTCATGAGCGCGTCGTTTCGCAGCGCCCGGCAATTTCCGCACTCGCGCGCGCCATTCGACGTTCCCGTGCAGGATTAAAGAACCCGCTGCGGCCGGTGGGATCGTTTCTGTTCCTCGGTCCGACCGGCGTCGGCAAGACTGAAGTAGCGCGTTCACTTGCGCAAGTCCTGTTTGGCAGCGAACGCGCGATGATTCGCTTCGACATGTCGGAATTCATGGAGAAGCACTCAGTCTCGAAATTGATCGGCTCGCCGCCGGGCTATGTGGGACATGAAGAGGGCGGCCAGCTAACCGAACGCATTCGCCGCTCGCCTTATTCGGTTTTGCTTTTCGATGAAATTGAAAAGGCCCATCCGGACATCTTCAATGTGCTGCTGCAAGTTTTTGACGACGGCTTACTGACTGACGCGCTGGGCAATTCAGTTGATTTCAAGAACGCCATCATCATCATGACGTCCAACATCGGTGCCCGTTTCATCCAGAAGAAAGCGACGATGGGTTTCCAGGGCACCAGCGACGCCTCGCGCGAGAAGATGGAAGAGATGGTCATGTCTGCGGTTAAGCAGACTTTCAACCCGGAATTCATCAACCGGTTGGACGAGATCATCATTTTCGACGAGCTCTACAATCACGAACTGCTCGACGTTATTCAACTTCAGATAGAACAGATCAACAAAACCATGTTGCGACACGGTTTTGAGGTCAGGTTGACCGACGAGGCCAAGAAGTGGATTGTCGACAAGACGTGCAACGATCGTTCGTATGGAGCGCGTCCGCTGCGCCGCGCGCTGCAAAAATATGTTGAAGATCCTCTTTCAGAAGCGCTGATTCAGGGGCATCTGGGTCACGCAGCATTGATCGAGGTTTTCGTCGATGGCAGCGAATTGAATTACCGGCCGATTGGCGTCGAAGAGCCAGACGACGCACTGCTGATTCATTAACAATTGTGCAAATACGGGGTGCTAAAGCCCCGGCAGAATCTTACTGACGGCAAAGGCAAGATGGGCGTAGCCCAGTCTTTTCCTTTGCCTTTTTACTTTTGACGCGCTGGTTCGATATAATGCGCGACTTTGCTGGACAACATTCGCGGGCTGGCAACGAGACCATCGCAGTTTGGAATCAAAGCGTTCCAAAGTCCTGGAAGCAATAAACCGCAGCAAGTTAGCAATTAGCCTTTATTTCTAAGAGATCGATTAGCCCTTTGCTCCCCGAAGTATCCGAAATCCGGTAAGAACCTGAGGGAAACGGCACTTATGCACTCATACCGCGGGCTTTTGCTCATTCTTGTGAGCGGAATCATCCTGCTGCATTCCATTTCCGCACCGAGAAAGGTTAGTGCGCAAAATCAACGCCTGGTAGAGTCGGTCGATATCACCGGCAATCGTCGCCTTCGTAAAGACGACATTCTTTATTACGTTCAAACTCGCGCGGGCGATCCTTTCAACGAACAACAAGTCCAGCGCGATCTCCAGGCAATCCTGGCGCTGGGATTTTTTGACAAGACCGGCACTCGCGTCTTCACCGAAGAGGGTGCCCGCGGTGGCGTCAACGTTGTTTTTGAAGTCAAGGAATTGCCGATTATTCGTGACCTCCAGTTTGAGGGCCTGAAGAGCGTTGCCGAGTCAGACGTGTTGAAAGCTTTTCGTGAGCGACGCGTCGGTGTTTCAAAGGAAAGCATTTACGATCCGGTCAAGGCCCGCAACGCCATCCGCGTGCTGAAAGAACTGCTGGCTTCTCACGGTCACCCCAACGCAAAAATCGAAGAGCGCCGCGACGAAGTTTCCGCGACTTCCACGGCGCTTACCTTTGTCATCGATGAAGGTCCGCGAGTGCGCGTCGTTGAGATCCAGTTTGAGGGCAATCAGGTTTTCAGTGACGGCAAACTTCGCAGCTCAATGAAACTGGTGAAGGAAGCCGGACTGATCAGTCGTTTCAAAGGTCAGGACATTCTGGATCGCGAAAAGTTGGAGTTTGACCTGCGCCACGTTGACAACTACATGCGCTCCCGAGGGTATCTGCAAGCGCGTCACGGAGAGCCGCGAGTTGAAAGCATCGGTCCAAAGCGCACGGGCTTTCCGATTCTCCCGCTACCGTTCCTGTCATCGGTCGACGAAGGACTGCGAGTCACTGTTCCCATTATCGAAGGGAAGGTTTACCGCATAGGGGACATGAAGATTGAAGGAAACTCAATCTTCTCAGAAGAAACGATTCGTGGTGTTATCGGTCTCAACAAGGGCGACATCGCGAACGGTGAACGCATCGGTAAGGCACTGTTTGAGAATTTGAAGAAGTACTACGGCCAGCAAGGATTCATTGAGTACACGGCTGAGCCCACGCCGACCTTCAAAGATAACCCGGCGAAGCCCGATGAAGGCATTGTCGACTTCGTCATCACGATCGAAGAGGGCAAGCAGTTTCAGTTGCGACGACTCGAGTTTATCGGTAACACCTTCACGCGCGACAACGTGCTACGACGCGAAGTACTCCTGAACGAAGGCGACATCTATAACCAGACGGCCTGGGAATACTCCATCGTTAAACTCAACCAGCTCGGTTACTTCGATCCGATCGACAAGGACAAAGATGCTGACTTCAAGACGAACGAAGAAGAAGCAAACGTCGATATTAACTTGAAGGTCACTGAGCGCGGCCGCCAGCAAATCTCTTTCAATGGTGGTCTGTCAGGTATTGGCGGGTCGTTCTTCGGGCTTGAATACTCGACTAACAACTTGCTGGGGCGCGGCGAAATTCTTTCGCTTAACATGTCGGCGGGTAATCGCCAGAAGTATTTGCAGTTTTCGTTCACTGAGCCTTACATCAAGAACAGGCCGATTACTGCGGGGTTCTCTGTGTTTGGCTATAGCCAGAAGTTCTTTGGCGAAGGCACCTTCCTTTCGCAAAACATCGAGGCCCAACAGGGCTTGAGTGGCTCCGCATTCGACTTTTTCAACGTGAGCGAGGAGAACCTGTTCACGCGCACGTCGTTTGGCGGTTCTCTCTTCGCTAGCGCGCCACTTTCGGAGTTTTACCGCAAGCGAAAGTTCACCCAGTTCTCGCGCGTCGGTGCGTCATATCAATTTTCGACATCCAGCGTAAAGGATCCGGCAGTTAACAACGGCAGCACCTGTGATCCCAACAGCAATTCGCAGGTCTCCAGCAACCCGCAGTTCATTCCTGTTGTTTACTGCCAGCCCAGCATCATTACGAGTCGCGCGACGCTGAGTTTCTCGTACGATACACGCAACGCCAGCGTCGACCCGACGAATGGGCGCGAGCTTTCGTTACAGTTCGCGCTCGCCGGCCTTGGGGGTGATGTCCGAACGTATCAGCCAACTTTGTCCTACACGCAGTTCTTTCCGGTACGACGCAAGCGATCGGACCATCCTGAAGTTTTCGGGTTCCGTTTGGTTGCCGGTACAGTGGGTAGCTTTGCCACCACCGCCAAAGTCGCAAATTCCAACTCGTTGGCTTTCGTAGATGGCGTGCCGATTTTTGAACGCTACTTCCTTGGTGATGAGTACACGATCCGTGGCTACAACGTTCGTTCAATCAGCCCGCTCGCGCCATTGCAGACTTTTATTACCTCGAAGGGCGTGAAGGTCTCTGCGACTCCTGGCGGCGCCATCGATGAAATTGTCGGTGTCAATCCGAATGCCGCGCTGGTTGGGACGTTTACCGGCTTGACTGGCAACAACGTTGCGCAAATCAGCACGTCGTTTACACCCATAGGCGCGGACAGCCAACTGTTGGGAAATTTTGAATATCGTATTCCAGTTATCGGGAACACCGTTGGCCTGGCAGCCTTCGCCGACATTGGCACCGCCTTCAACCTTCGCACCAAACGTGACCAATTCTTCAACAGTAATTTCCTGGATGATCAACCGTTCCTGAGCAGCGTAGGCCTCATTCGCTGCCCACGCCCCGATGTGACCGGCGGTCTGGCCCTCGCCAGTTTGTCTACAATTGCGGCGTGCATTGCCGATACGGATCTGGCACTGATAACGAACATTGGCGGCGTACCCGGCTTAGTCCTCCGCGACAATCGCCTCGTCACCCAAACTGAACTTAATCAGGCCCGCGACCTGACAGGATTTGATCCGACTACCGGCCTACCCTTTGGATTCCAGCAGGTTTTCCTGCGAGGACAAGCGCAAACCAATACGGCGGTGCGGCTTTCACAGAGCCTTTTTGACAGACTGGGCGATTATCGAGCCAGTCTCGGCATGGAAATAAGGGTGCAGGTGCCGGTCATCAACGTGCCTTTTCGACTTATCCTTGCGTATAATCCCAAGGCCAGGAAGGATCAGGTTATCAATGGTATCCCGTTCGTCTTTAATGAGAACAAGAGAGTCTTCCGTTTCAGCGTAGGGCGCACTTTTTGATCTCGTAGAATTAACCTCGGCGATTGTCTGAAGAGTAAATTATCAGTCGCCTTTTCTTTGAAGGAGCAATACAGCAAGTCATGAAGATAGATCGATTTATTGTCGCCCTAGCCTTTGTCGTAGCACTTTGTGCTTCAACTGCAATGGCACAGCCCAGAACCGCTGCCACGCCGACGCAAACCGCGCCGGCGAGTGGACCGGTGCCTGACAGCAAGATTGCGCTGATTTATTCAGACGCGTTTCTTGATGCCAAAACCGGCATCGCCCGCTTCAATACCCTGGTAGCGACGTTGAACCGCGAGTTCCAGCCACGGCAAACGGAATTGCAGCAGCTACAGCAAAAAATCCAGGCGCTGCAGGACGATATCACCAAGACTGCTGCGGTTGCCGATCCGAAGACCCTGCAACAAAAACAGGATCAGTTGGACCAAATGAAGAAAGATTTTCAGCGCAAGGGCGAAGACGCTCAAGCCGCTTATGATCGCCGGCGTAAGGAGCTGTTTACGCCCCTTCAGGACGACATCGGCAAAGCACTTGAGGCCTACGCGAAGAGCCACAACATTAATGTGATCATCGACGGCAGCCAAGTGCCGCTCGTCTATGCGGCTGATGCGTTGGATATCACGCGTTCGTTTATCAATGATTTCAACAGTAAGAATCCGGCAACGGCTTCGGTTACCACTCCGCAGCCATAACATCGCCGGGAAGTCGTATTCCAGACGCGGCACTGCGGTAATCGAACCCGCGTGCCGCGTTTTTCTTTCTCGTAAGGCGTCGCCATAACTTAGAACGTAGACCAGCTCGAGACCACGCTGGTTGGTTCTCTCATTTGGAAGGTCATGGAAACAGTCTTAGATTCTCAGGCGATTCAGGAATTACTGCCGCATCGTTATCCATTTCTGCTGGTGGACCGAATTATTGAATTGGTTCCGAAGGTGCGAATTGTTGGCGTTAAGCAGGTCAGTATTAACGAGCCGTTCTTTCAGGGACACTTTCCCGGCGCACCGGTAATGCCGGGCGTGCTGGTAGTCGAAGCGTTGGCACAGGTTGGTGCCGTGCTGGCATTGCGCGAGATCGAAGATCGCGATCAGAAACTTGTCCTGTTCACCGGCATTCGCGAGGCGCGTTTTCGTAAGCCGGTGGTACCCGGCGACACGCTGATGCTCGAGGTTACGGCGTTGCGCATTGGCTCGCGAGTACAACGAATGCGTGGCGAGGCAAAAGTCGACGGTCAGTTGATGGCGGACGCCGATATTATGAGTGTGATCGCGGACCGCGGCTCGGCGGTCTAGAGATTATGGCTGCTGCTACGAAACCTAACATCATCCATCCTTCAGCCATCATCAGTGAGCGTGCCCGGGTCGGCGCCGGCTGCTTCATCGGTCCGTTTTCGATTGTGGGGGATGACGTTGAATTGGGAGATGGGGTCCGTTTGGATTCGCATGTTGTGGTTGACGGGCGCACTACGATCGGCGACGAGACACATGTTTTTCCTTTTGTTTCCATTGGATTGCCTGCCCAGGACTTAAAGTACAAAGGCGAGCTCTCGGAAACCCGCATCGGGAAGCGCAATCACATTCGTGAATTTGTCACTATTCATCGTGGCACGGCCGGCGGCGGCATGTTGACGCAAATTGGTGACGATTGCTTACTCATGGCCCAGGCGCACGTGGCTCACGACTGCCTGATCGGTAACGGCGTCATCATGGCTAATGCGGCGACGTTAGCTGGGCACGTCATCATTGAAGACAACGCAAATGTGGGAGCCTATTCAGGCGTACACCAGTTTTGTCGTGTCGGACGCGAGGCCTACATCGGAGGTTATTCGGTTGTAGTCAAGGATGCGTTGCCTTATGCGCTGTCGGTCGGAAATCATGCCAAGTGTTACGGGTTGAACACCACCGGGATGAAACGCCGCGGACATTCTGATAGGACGATAAACTTGCTGCACCGCGCCTTCCACCTGTTGCTTGCCGCTAAACTCAATACCTCGCAAGCCCTGGAAAAAATCAGCGAGGAGATCACGGACTCCCCTGAGGTCGAGGGTTTGGTCGAATTCATCAAGACGTCACGACGTGGCGTGATTAAATGAGGCATGAAGAATGAGGGATGAGGGAGAAAGGTGAAAACGGACACCTGAATGACTTTCTTGAACCGACGCCAGTGCGAAACAAATCCAACGTTCATCCCTCATCCCTCATTCTTCATCCGTGGATTTCCATGCGCTATGGTCTAATAGCCGGGAATGGCCGGTTTCCATTTATGGTCATCGCCGGCGCCCGGCGCGCCGGCGCGTCGCTTTCCGTTGCTGCCATCCGCGAAGAAACCGATCCCGCAATTGAACACGAAGTCGACAGTTTGACCTGGGTAGGCATTGGTCAACTCGGGCGGATGATTCGCTTCTTTAAAAACGAAGGCGTTGACAAAGCGATCATGGCCGGTCAGGTGCGTCACGTACAGATCTTCAGCCGCGCTGTGCCTGATGCACGCATGCTCAAGATGTTGTTGACGCTGCCGCGGCGCAATACCAACTCTCTGATTGGTGCGGTTGCTGATGAACTCGCCAGTGAAGGAATCGACTTAATCGATTCCACTTACTTTCTTCAGGATAACTTACCCACGGTTGGCAACCTTACGAATCGCAAACCCAACCCCGCTGAGCGCGCCGACATCGATTACGGTTTGGAAGTGGCCAAGGAAATGGCGAGTTTAGATTTGGGCCAAACTATCGTTGTCCGTGGCAAGGCTTGCGTTGCCATCGAGGCAATGGAAGGGACGGATGAAACGATTAAACGGGCGGGGGAGCTTTTGCGTGGCAGCCGTAGTATGCGCAAACGATTGCGTTTGACGAGCGGTGCGTTAACCGTGCTGAAACTGTCAAAGCCGGATCAGGACATGCGATTCGACGTTCCGGTTGTAGGGATACCAACTATCGAAACGATGATTGTAGCGGGCGCAACGTGTTTGTGTATCAGTGCTGGAAAGACGTTGATGTTCGATCGTGAAGAAATGATCTCGCTGGCAGACAAACACAAAATAGCAATCGTTGCCGTCTAGTCGTCTAAATCTTCAGCTTCCTCGTCTGCTTGCGCAGTCTGATCAGCAGCGGGCTTGCCGGGCACGCGAAATTCCTCGTTTACCCATTTCCCGAGATCAACTAACTTGCAGCGTTCGGAACAGAATGGACGGTAAGGATTGTCCTGCCATTGGATTTCTTTGTTACAGGTAGGGCACCGGCTCATCTCAGGCTGGTTAACTCGTAGCAGAAACTTCTGAGTGCAACAAGCCTTCCGGACGTTTGACAAGGATGCGCCTGTTAACGAACTCGATGGTTCCTTCGCGACGCATTTCATTCAAGCGCACGGTAACACTTTCGCGCGTTGATCCAACGATGGAAGCGATTTCGCGATGTGGCAGGGGGATATCGATCAATACGCCCGTTGACTCGCGCACGCCATAACGGTCTGAAAACTCGGCCAGCAAACGATCGAGGCGGGCCGGAATCGCATTCAAAGCAAAATCGGCGAGCCGCCGTTCAGCGTGTTCCAGTCGCATACCAATCAAGCGCAGAGTGTAATCGTGAAGTTGTGGCTCCTGGGCCAAAGCAAGTTTGAACTGCGCCGCCGGAATTTTCAGCAACGTGCAACCTTCGTAAGCCACGGCGCTGTTTTCACGGCGCCCCGCCCTGGAATACAGCGCCGACTCCCCAAATAGCGAACCTTGGGAAAGGAGGTCGATAACGGCTTCACGTGTAGTTTCTGGCTCAATGCGGCAAAGTTTAATTCTGCCGGAGACAATCGCGTAAAGCGCGTCGGCTTCATCAGCGGCCCGGTAAATAAACCGGCGACGGCGAATCTCTATTACCTGGGAGTTTTCAGCGAGTTGGGCGACCGTTCCGGATTGCAAAGACGAACCAAACTCCAGGCCGCGAATTATGTCAGCGCGGTCGCTGGCGGTGAGGCTTTGGGCTCTACGAGCGGTTCTGGGTTTCTTATTTAAGTCACTCATGGGGGTTCTAACTCTGGGGGTGCGTTAATAATTGATCGGGGCTACCAAAAAATGCATTGCGACCGAAGCCTTGCTCCCTGGTGATTAAGTTCCTGCTCGTTATACTGTGCTGGAAATGTAAGGAAACCTTGACAATGGCGACCGAGTGCCTGGGATTTCTTTAAGCTATTGTTTCGGGTCTCGACTGGTGGCGAGTTTATTTGGTAAGTCAATTACCGAATGTCGAACTGTAGCATGAGCGTTCTGGAGCGCGCAAGACTGGTAATTGTTAACTTAGTATTAAACGTTGAGCTCGGCCGGACGTGAGGAAAGGAATCAGCGGAGTTCGCGGTCCTCGAGCAGAAACGCAAATCGTAATGAACTCCGTGAGCGATAGCGACGTACGTTAAAAAGCGGGCAATTTTTTCCAGAATTTCGGAAATCCAAGATTTATTGCTATGGCTGATTACAAGAACAAAATCGATGAGTGGCAAAAGACCGTGCGCCGCAAGGCGAGGGAGTTGGACGAGAAATATGCAATCTCGAATCTCGTCGACGAGGGCTCGCGCGTAGCGGGTGAGGCGGTCAAGAAGGGCGCGGAAACCATTAGTTCTGGAGCAGAAAAACTGCGCTCGGAGGCGGATCGGCTTGCGGGCGAGGGTGAATTGGGGAATGCCGCGCGACGAGCCGCAAGTGAAGCAACCCGCGGCGCCGAGAAGGCCGGGGGCGTAATTCGGGATGCCGCGGGAGACCTTGGCAAGCAGGCCAACAACGTTTTCGAAGACGCGAAGACTTACTACGAACGCGCGTCGCACTTTTACGATGCGAGCGCGAAAGTTACCCGCGCCTCGACTGCCGCCACCACCGGAATTTTGAAAGCCAGGGAATGGGTGAAAGAAAATCCAGGCAAGGCGGCTCTGGTTTCGTTTTCACTGGTAATGGGTGTTCGCATGGGCACTGCGCTTCCCGGATTGGATGCGGTCTTACTCGGCGCGCATCCGCATTGGTTGACCCACTCGGCCCTCCCAATTTTCGGCGCGCGAAAATTGAGCGAAAAGTTCAACGACTATTTGAAGAAACAGGAAGAGTTGATCGCCACCGGTGAACTTGACGAAGCTGAACGCAGTCGAGTGGAGTTTGCTCGTAACGTTACAAAATACGTAGGCGCGCCGTTATTGGGCGCAGTCAGTTGCGCCGCCGGGGCCGTTATGTTTGCGCAGATTCTGCAACCGGGCAGTGTTGTTGGCGCTCCCGTCGGCTGGCTGATCGGAGGCAATCCGTTTCTGGGAACTGTCTGGCTGTTCGCAAATGGCGTGATCTGTTTTCACGAAGGGTACAAATTCTTCATGATCGCACTTGCAGACCAGGATGAGGTCGCGAAGGTGGTCCGTGAGATAAAAGGACTACTCCCCGCCGCTAGTACGACTACTTAATCGTAATTGGAAACGGAACGAAGGAAAGAAGGAACACCAGCAGGGTAATCACGGCAATTAGAAGCCGGCCGACTCCCAGCGGCTCTGTTCTTTCCGGTGCCGGATGATGCACACGCAGCATCACTCCTAAAAGTACCGTATAAAGAAAACCGCTGGGGCTACCGTACCAAACGAAACCCAGGATTGAAGTCGTCGCAACCGCAACAAACGCAATTTTGCCGATTATTTTGTGAGCGCGTTGACCGAATAAAGAAAACGTTCCGTGACCGCCGTCGAGTTGTCCCACCGGCATCAAGTTCAAACTAGTCACAAGTAAACCAATCCACGCCGCCATCCAGAACGGATGGGGCAACGAATCAGCATTCAAGTCAATTCGAATGAGCTTTGCGATCAGCTGAAATAGGAGCGGATCGTTGAAAACAATTCCGCCACCGCCAGTCGGCGCCGGTTGATTTGATTGGAAGTAAAGTCCGGCGAAAGCGAACGGCAACAACGCGGCAAAGCCCGCGAGTGGACCAGCTAGCCCGACGTCAAACAGTGCTCGCCGTGACGGCAGTGGCGATTTCATCTTGATGAACGCCCCAAACGTGCCTGCCAAAAACAGCGGAGGCGCCGGAATGAAAAAAGGCAACGTAGCCTTCACACCGTAGTAACGACACGCCAGGTAATGTCCCATTTCGTGGGCAGTAAGGATCGTGAGCAGGGCAGTTGAAAAAGTAAGACCTGAAATGAGCAGGGCCGGATGAGTGAAGGCCTGCGTAACCAGATCAACAACGGTCAGAAAATAATACCCCGGAATAGAGACCAGGTAGCCAAAGAAGCCAGTTGCTTTCGGTTCCGGAACGTTGGCTTCCGAAACAATCATCACGCCTGCAAATGTCGTCGAAACAAAGGTTGCCAGAAACAACAGCAGATGCTTTACCCATTCGTCGGTAGTTGGGTTCACGTGTGGTCGCGCCGCGATGAATTCGCGCGCTGGAAAAGTTGATGCCGTTTGTAGTTGTTCCGACATATCGTGTTTGAGGCTAGAGTCTGGACAAACTGTCCGCGGCCCTAGCCTCATTAGATGCAACTAAATTGTAGCTGAGATTTATTCGTCTGCGTCTTCGGAATCCGAATCCGGCTGTAGTTCCACATCATCGCTAACCTGCAAATCTTTACCCGGTTTGAAACGGATGGTTTTGCCCGAAGGGATCGCCACCTCTTCACCGGTCCGCGGATTTCTCCCAACCCCACGTTTACGGGGCTTTACCACAAAAACTCCAAACCCGCGAAGTTCAATTCGTTCGCCCCGAGTCAGCGCCTCTTTCATTGAGTGAAAAAGCGCATCCACCGCCTGTTCTGCCTTCATCTTGGGAACGCCGGTTTTTTCTGCGACGCGGTTGATGATGTCTAGTTTGATCACGGGTGCTGCCTCCGTCCGGGTCTCACAAGGGGAGTTTTTGAGTTGAACTTTTAGGCAGCGATGATAGAGAGCCGCTAAGAACGCTGTCAACTGGTAGGCGTCAGCTATGGTGTTTAGTTGGTTACTTTTAGCTGTTTCGAAACATCGGCGTAGGTCGCCGCAATTGGTACAATGAGGTGAGGTTTGACAAGGTTAAAGGCGAAAGCTAACCTCACTTCTTGGCCGCGTTTTGAAGATCGCAACCGGAGGCTGGCAGCTCGTTAATGTTTGGGTTTAGAACCCGTCGTCCACCACCTTTTGGTGGCGTTCATATCGGCGACGACAAAGACATTCAGATTACCCGGCCGGATGAAGATTCACGCACCAATCTTTGGTCCGAGGGCCGCCTGCTACTGCGCGATCTGATTTTCGCGTTGATGGTTGCTGCTCTCGTAATAGTTTTCGTCGTTCAGCCGGTTAAAGTCGAAGGCACATCAATGTTGCCGCGCCTGCACGACGGCGAGCGAATTTTTGTTAACAAGCTAATTTACTACGACGAATACCGTTGGGCGCCGAAGATTGAACGCGGCGACATCGTTGTCTTCTGGTATCCCGAAGACCCTTCCAAGAGTTACATCAAGCGTGTTATCGGTTTGCCGGGTGAAACTGTGGAGATTCGTGAAGGTGTGGTTTTCATAAACGGACTCCCACTGGAAGAAAACTATTTGGATCCGAAGGAAAATCTTTCTACGCGCAGCCAGCCACCCGTGGTGGTTAAACTTAACTACTATTTTGTGATGGGCGACAATCGCGACAACTCAAGCGACTCGCGTATCTGGGGGTTGGTGCCCAAGAAATACATTTACGGCAAGGCTTTGTTTCGTTATTGGCCGCCAAGCGCTGCGAGCGTGATTCATCATGAGGATCTGGCTCCCGCCGCGCCTCCCAACTATCATCCGCCGGTAACAAGAGCGACTCCGGATCTTCTAGAGTAGGCATGCTGGTTCGATTTGGGTAATGCTTTGACACCGTCTGATTGGCTACGACTGCTCTTGATGGTTTTTTACGCGCCGTTGCGCGGCCTGCGCGAAGCGCGCGATCGTGCGCCGCTGACAGCCGTCGGCGTGATGGCTTTCATCAGCCAGGTCCTTTATATCTCCATTACGCAGCTACTGATTGGTAACCGGCGCTTGTTTGTTGGTGGTCCCGGGGCGCTCCTTCAACTTCTATTTCAATCGACGATTTCACTGATGTTGATCGGAGTGGTGATGGTCCCGCTCGTGGCTTTTGTCGCTAACATCTTTGAACGTCGCGGTCGTTTTAGTCTGTTGTTGCAGCAGGAATATGCTTCGCTGGCTTCCACGCTGCTATACGGGCTCGTGATCGCTAATGTATTGACGCTGTTAGCCGCAGTGTTTTTGCATTTCAGCGGAATTGAGGCCTCGTACGTTAATCAATCGATTCAGTCGGCGCCGCAGGTAGAAAACTGGGGCAGCCTGCCACCTGAATTTCGAGCACAGCTCAAGATTGCCTTAACGGATCCGGCACTCGTCGCCGCCGGACTGTTTCGTTCCCTCAAGTTGGTAATCGTCGTGGTTGCTACCGTGCTCGGTGTGCGTGAAGTCTTTCGGATTTCTGTGGCGCGTGCGTTTGTAATTTCGGTTATCGGTCTGCTGCTGGCGCTTTTTCTATCGCCTTTGTGGACCTTGCTGTTGCGGCCCGTGCTGGCTTCGCCCTTCTTGTTGTTGATAGCATTTTTGTTAATTCGCGGCTACGTCAGTGGCGTGCTGAGAACGCAGCGGGCGCGGGAGTCGTTCAAACAGAACCTCGAGGCAGCGACGCTGAATCCAGCCGACGCATCAGCTCACTACAATCTCGGTTTGATCCATCAACAGCGTGGGGAACTTGAGGCGGCGCGTGAGCGCTTTGAACGCGCCATTCAAATCGACGAAGAGGAAATCGATGCCCACTATCAACTTGGCCGAATTGCGCGCCAACAAAAAAGATTTGCCGACGCGATCAAGAATTTTGAGCAGGTCGTGTTGCGCGATCCGGCGCACAGTCAACACGAAATCTGGCGTGAAGTCGGTGGCACATACCTGGCGGCGGATCAGTTTGAGGACGCGCGCGATGCGCTGGAGCGATTTCTGGAAAAGAGGCCTTCTGACGCAGAAGGACTTTATTTGATGGGCCGAGCGCATGCCGGTCTCGGTCATCGCCGGGAAGCTGCGAGCTCGATGCAAGCTTGCATTGAGGCCGTCAAGACCGCGCCGGCTTACAAGTATCGCGCCGATAAACGATGGTTAAATGAGGCGCAGCAATACATTAAGAGTAGTCAGTAGACAGTAGTCAGTAGTCAGTAGGCATCACCCAAACTCGACGCTGAAATCATTCCGTCCGCTTCTGGGAATCTCATCGTGAAATCGAGAACGTTTAGCCAGTCCAAAGTCTAATGTCCAAAGTCCACAGTCAATACTATTGAGAATAGGCCTTGGACGTTGGACCCTGGACATTGGACAATAAGATTAAGTATGCCAAAGAACAAAAGACCCGCCGCAATTCTCGCGCTCGAAGATGGTCGTACCTTTCGCGGCCGGTCGTGGGCCGCTGAAGGCGAAGCGTGCGGTGAGATGGTGTTCAATACGTCGATGACTGGTTATCAGGAAGTCTTGACTGACCCTTCCTACGCCGGACAGATTGTTTGCATGACCTATCCGCTGATCGGCAACTACGGAGTCAATACTGAAGACGAAGAATCGAATCGGCCGTGGGTTGAAGGATTTGCGGTGCGCGAAGCAAGCCGCATGGCTTCGAATTGGCGCTCGCAAGAAACACTCGACGCGTATTTGAAACGATGGAACATTGTAGCCATCGAAGGGATCGACACTCGTGCACTGGTGCGGCACATTCGCGATAAAGGCGCGATGCGCGCCTGCCTGTCAACAATCGATGTCGCCGAAAGCAGTGTGATCGAGAAAGCGCGCCAATCGCCATCTATGGAAAACCGTGAGCTCGCCAGCGTGGTCACCACTAAAGAACCTTACGAAGTGCCGGCTACGACAAACGAACGTTTTCATGTGGTCTGTTATGACTTTGGCGTGAAGAAGAATTCGTTGCGTGAGTTGTCTCGACTCGGCTGCCGCATCACCGTGGTGCCATCATCGACCAGTGCCGCACAAGTGGCGACTATGCGTCCCGACGGAATCTTTCTTTCGAATGGACCAGGCGATCCAGCCTCGATGAATCGCGAAGTCGATCAGATTAAAGAGCTTTTAAAATCATCTGTGCCGACCTTTGGAATTTGTTTTGGCCATCAACTGCTTGGACGCGCGTTTGGTGGGAAGACCTTCAAATTGACGTTCGGACATCGCGGCGGCAATCAACCCGTGAAAGATTTGCAGGAGGGTGGCGTCGAAATAACTTCACACAATCATGGCTTCGCGGTGCTGGCAGATAGCCTGCCGAACGAGGTGGAAGTCACTCATGTGAACCTTAACGATCGTTGCGTCGAAGGCATGCGTCACAAAGAATTGCCCGTCTTGTCTGTTCAGTATCACCCGGAAGCGGCGCCCGGCCCCCACGACGCCCAGCGCCACTTCCAACGTTTCATCGAATTGATGGAGCGTTCCCGCCAAACCGTTTCGGCCTAGAACCTGAACCCCACACCGGCGCTGAACTGAAAATTATGGGTTGTCTCTGCCGGCACGTGAAAGAATTGCTGCGCCGGAGCGATCTGTATCGGCAAGTCAATGGCGCGGTAAAAAATCATCGTATCGCCACCGTCGAAGCGCGTTACGATTCTGCGTGTTGGATAGAACTCGAGGACACCACCCACGTCCATTGAGAAATAAGTCTTGCGATCAGCACGAAAGATCGGAAAGCCAAACGTAGGATCAAAACCATCGAAGCCAATCGTACGGCCAAAACTAACAACACCAGGTCGTGCCTTGGCAAACAAACCAAACTTTTCATAACGCCGGCCGGCCTTCACGCCCGCCTGTGCCTGGAGTATTCGCCCGCCGGCGCGACCATTGTTGAAGAAGATATTCTCACGTGGATAAAAATCGCCCTGCGCTTCCAACGCAAAATTCCGATTCAGATTGAAAGTAAAGCGACCACCGAAACCTGCCTGGTTTATCGTGTCGCGGAAATCAGGAATTAGCGGAGGCGCGAAAAGGATGAAGGTGTTGTGTTCGATCTGCGTAACACTTAACGACGAGAACTGTGCGCCAACTTCAAAACGCGCAACTTCATTATTCGCAGGTTGAGACGTGCTGGCGTCCGGTTGCAGTGAGCCAAAGCGGAACCCGATCCCGGCAGATACTTGCAGACTGTGAGTAGTTCGTGCCTCCTGAAACGTTCCCAGTCCGCCGGGAAAATCTTCCCGCGCATGGTGAATCATGGTATCGCCAACATCGATACGCGTGAGAACTCTTCGTGATGGGTAAAACTCCAAAACTGCTCCGAGGTCCATTGAGAACTTAGTGCGCCGGCGATTTCCAAAAACAGGAAAAGTCACCGGCTGACCATTTAGATCAATAGTCGTCGTTCCTACCGGAACCAACACTTTGCTGAAACTGGCCAAGCCGGGTCGGGCTTTTGCAAAGAGTCCAAACTTTTCAAAACGCTTTCCCGCTTTTACACCGAACTGACCCTGCAACAATCTTCCGCTGGTTGAGAAATCAGCGAAGTTCTCGTGCGGGAAAAAATTTCCTTCAGCTTCCAGCGCCACGTGCCGGTTAACGTTGAAAGTGAAACGCCCGCCAAATCCCGCTTCACTTCGTTGATAACCAGCAGCCAACGTCGCACCGGAACCGAATAACGTCGGTTGCGGATAAGAGATCGAAGAGAACTGTATGCCAACCTCAACTTTGGATGGTGGATCATCTGAGCTCTGCGCCTCAGCGACCGTAGTTAACGAAAGGAGCGCAAGCAGAATTGCAAACAAAACAAACGGAGAGGTCTTCATACACTTCACCCTTCTTGAATTTTGTCCGGCGTGGCAGAGAACGCGAAACCTATTTGCCTTCTCGCGGCATCTTTAACTCGCCGGTGGTGAGATCGGGACGCTCACGCGACATATCTTCCGCAGTCGTGAAAACGTCCGGATGGCCTTTTTCATGGTGATGGGTTTGTACATTCGTGTTAGTCGCATGTTGCGGCGCAGCCAAAGTAAGTTCGTTGGTTGGCACGCTCTCAGCTGGAGTCGGTTCCAAAAGGTCTGCAAGACCTTCGCTACCGCGATGTTCCAGCCAGTGACGGTAACTGACCGTCAGGATGGCGACGATTGGAATGGCGAGGAAGATGCCGGCAACGCCTGCTAGTTCGGCACCTGAAAGAATAGCGAGGATAACCGCGAGCGGATGTAAATGAATACCTTGTCCGATTAGACGAGGATAAACGATGTAGTCCTGAACTATTCGTAGTACTACAAGAAATACGACAACCATGAAAGCGGAAAAAAATCCGCCGTGTAAGATCGCTGCGACGGCGGCAACTAACAAAACGAGCGCTGGTCCAACAAGCGGAACAAACTCACAGACGCCGGCAATCACGCCAAGCACGAGCGGACTTGGCAGTCCCAGTAACGTGAATCCCAACGCGCACATCACGCCAATGAACAAACAGGCGGTCAGTTGAGCGCGAATGTACGCCGCCAGTGTGCGATTTACGTCCTGAAAGAATTCGTCCCCGCGCCACCGCCAACGTCCGCGTGGCAACATTTGCAATGCTGAGCGCCTGAAAGTGTCTGCGTCTTTGAGCAGAAAGAAACTGAGAATAGGAATCAGTACCAGCCAGGGAATGTACGCCAGCCACCCGACCATACTGCTCAGCACCGCACTAACAGTCGCGCTGATTTTTTCAAAGAATCCGGGAACCGAACTGTTAATGGCGTCGAGCAGCGGTCCCGGCATTTTGTGCGAACGTGAGTATTCAACCCAGCCCTGCACTTTTTCGCCAACGGAATTCCAATACAGACGCGCTTGTTCGGAGAACTGCGGATATTGATTGGCAATTGCCGGCGCCAGCACATAGATGCCAACAACAATCGCCGCAACAATCAGCATGTATGAAATACCGATCGCCAGGGAACGTGGCATTGCCAGCGTGCGTTTGCCGACTTTGACAGGGCGGGTGAGGAACTCAACCAGAGGCGAAACGAAGTAGGCAAAAAAGATTGAGAGTATTAACAGCAGGATGACGCCCGTTAGTTTGACGATCATCCAAAGCAGAACGGCGACCACCAGCACAATAAGGATGACTCGCAAGACCGTGCGAGTTTGCAACCACGTCACTTCGGCAGCCTTGACGGTCTCGCGTTTTTTTACATCCTGATTTTGAGCCATGTCGAGCGCGTCACTGGTAGAGCCGACGAATTACGCCACCAACTGCAATTTGATCTTCTGCTGAGAGACTATGGAATTCTACCCCGAATGTATCGGGAGTGCCGTGATGGACCACCTCGGCATGAAGCGTTAAGGCGTCTTCGTGGTCCAACAGCAATAGACCAAGCTGGTCACCGACTTTTACATTTTCGCAGGCGGGAAGTTTTGTAACGCGTAGCCCGCCAAGACTAATGTCGGAGGGTTCTCCAAGACCAAGTGACTCCATCAAACTTTCATCTTCAACTGCGAGCGTTAGCCTGGAGTTTACGAAATAGCGGGGAAACTTGCGTCGTTCGTGATCCGTTGGGGTCGAGCCCGGGGATACGCTCATTCCGACTCCTTTCAGTTAGAGATTTCGTCCTCCTCGTCCTCATCCTCGTCGTCTTCGTCAGTTAAGGGCGCAGGGGCTGTAAAACGCGGCGCCGCAGCTTCCCAAATCAATCCCTTCCATTCATCAGTTTCGCCGAGCAACTGCAAGGCTGCGAGCGGATGTCCGGGATTGCGTTCGATGCGTAACACTTCGGCGACCACCTGCAGCTTCGCACCTTCTTCATTTTGCACTTCCAGTCGTACTCGACTGCCGACTTCGGGAAGTTTCTTTGGCAGGTAAACAAGGGTGCCTTCCGGACCGACATTTTCGGTTGTGCCTTCAGAAAGGACATGGGCGCCTCCCGGCTCATCCCATTCAGCGCGCACTTCGAAGGCCGCGAGGTAGCGAGGTCCAGATCGTGCTTCTGTTTCTATCTGGCGAGCCATTTCTCAAACTCCTTGTCGGGTCAAGAGTACGCGGCAGTTTATAACTTTTACAAAGAAATAAGTAACAAATTCCTACGGGCTTTTATTTTGGTCTTTGGTCTTTGAAAAACAGCTTGAGCTTTCCCTGGCTTGACGCGCCACGAGGATCAGACAATCCTAAGTTGTAGTTCAAAGACCAAAGACCAAAGACCAAAGACCGAATACAAAGTACAAAGAACAAAGTACAAAGAACGAAGTACAAAGCTCAAGCACTACTCTTCCTCGGTGCGCAACCTCTCCAAAACGGAAAAGTCTTCGAGCGTAGTCACGTCGCCGGCAACGGTGCCGCTGGTGGCAATCTCTCGCAACAAGCGTCGCATGATCTTTCCGGAACGCGTCTTGGGAAGCATGTCCGAAAAACGAATTTCGTCCGGGCGGGCCAACGCGCCGATTTCTTTAACTACGTGTTCGCGCAGCTCCGCATTAAGCTCAGGTGAAGGCTTGTGCGTTCCTTCGAGTGTGACGAAAGCGACGATGGCGGATCCTTTTAATTCGTCCGGACGCGCCACCACCGCTGCCTCGGCAACGGCATCGTGCGACACCAGCGCGCTTTCAACTTCGGCCGTGCCGAGTCGATGACCACTGACGTTGATCACGTCGTCAATGCGCCCCATGATCCAGAAGTAACCATCTTCATCACGACGAGCTCCATCACCCGCAAAATAGATATTCTCAATTTGCGACCAGTACTGTTCGCGGTAACGATCGTCGTCACCCCAAATTGTGCGCAGCATGGATGGCCACGGGCGTTTGATGACAAGGTAGCCGCCTTCATTTGCGCCGACCGGCTTGCCGTCGCGTGTCATCACATCGGCTTCAATTCCCGGGAACGGTTTGGTAGCGGAGCCAGGCTTGGTTGGCGTGGCGCCGGGAAGCGGCGAGATCATGATTGCGCCCGTTTCTGTTTGCCACCAGGTGTCGACGATTGGGCAAGCTTCTTTACCGATGGTCTTGTGATACCAGATCCACGCCTCCGGATTAATGGGCTCACCGACAGTTCCCAACAGACGCAGCGATGAGAGGTCGTGTTTGAGTGGCCACTGCTCGCCCCATTTGATGAAGGCGCGAATTGCAGTGGGCGCGGTATAGAAAATGTTGACGCGATGTCGTTCGATGATGTCCCAGAAACGATCCGGTTGCGGATGGTTCGGCGCACCCTCGTACATCAACACCGTCGCACCGTTTGAAAGCGGACCGTAAACAACGTAACTGTGGCCGGTGACCCAGCCAATATCCGCCGTGCACCAGTAAACGTCTTCATCTTTGAGATCAAAAATCCATTTGGTCGTGAGATGTGTCTGCAACAGATAACCGGCGGTGGTGTGCAGTATGCCCTTTGGTTTTCCCGTCGTTCCTGATGTGTAAAGGATATAGAGAGGATGTTCGCTGTCGAGTTCGGCCGCGGGAGAATCTTCGCTGGCGGCAGCCATTAGATCATGCCACCATTTGTCGCGCGGCGACTGCATGTTGATCTGCGTGCCCGTACGACGCAGTACAATGCAGGTTTTCACTGAAGGCGTTTCTTTCAACGCCTCGTCAACAGCAGCCTTCAGTTTTACTTCATTGCCGCGACGCCAACCGCCGTCTGCGGTCACCACTAGTTTGCACTGTGCGTCGTTGATGCGATCGATGAGTGCGTTACTGGAAAATCCGCCGAAGATAACTGAATGAGTCGCGCCCAAGCGGGCACACGCGAGCATCGAGATCGCCAGTTCCGGAACCAGTGGCATGTAAAGCGCAACCCGATCGCCCTTTTCGATACCGCATTGCTTGAGCACGTTCGCAAATTTGCAAACCTCCGCATGCAGTTGCTGATACGTGAGCGTTCGCTGTTCACCGGGTTCGCCTTCCCAGATTAACGCGATCTTGTCGCGGCGAGGTGTGGTGAGATGCCGATCGAGACAGTTGTAAGACACATTTGTTTTGCCGCCCACAAACCATTCCGCATGAGGCGGTGACCAACGCAGCACCTGGTCCCATTTCTTAAACCAATAAAGCTCTTCGGCCATGCGCGCCCAGAATTTTTCGGGATCTGCCGACGCTTCTGCACGCAACTGCTCAAGATCTGCCGTCGACTTGATGTGAGCCGTTGCGGAAAAATCAGAGGGTGGTGAAAAGAGGCGCTCCTCGTGTTGCAGCGATTCGATATTCGTATTCGTTGATGACATAACTAGGTTAAAATCGACCGCAAAGTATGGTTACCGGTGCCTGTGTGTAACATAAATTCGCTTAGCGCTACAACTTGACGAACTTAAAAGACGTAATCTGTGCGATCGGCATGTGGCGTAAACCCAAACCGGCGGCAATTCAGCAGTACGAAATTCTAAAAGAACTTGACCCTGAACAGGCGGCAAAACTTCATTGCTTGATCTTCAAGCAGGACTGATGACGATGACGCTCCACGTCGGCACGAGTGGTTACAGTTACAAGGAGTGGAAAGGCAGTTTCTATCCGGAGAAGATTCCGGCGAAGGAGATGTTGTCTTACTACGCCGGACGGCTAAACACAGTCGAGATCAACGCCACCTTCTATCGCATGCCTCAACCGAGCATGCTGGAGAACTGGAAAGCCCAGGTTACGCCCTCATTTCGTTTTTCTTTAAAGGCTTCGCAGCGCATCACTCACTTCAAGCGATTGAAAGAAACTGAGGACGAAACGAAATACTTTCTTGAGACCGCGGCTGTACTTGGCGAGCAGTTAGGAGTGATTTTGGTCCAGCTGCCGCCAAACATGAAAAAAGATTTGCCGCGCCTCGAAAACTTTCTTACGCAGTTGCCCGCAACCACACCCGCGGCTTTTGAGTTTAGGCATCCAACCTGGTTTGAGGACGATGTTCTCGAGTTGTTGCGAAGTCAGAATCGGCCCCTGGTAGTTTCTGACTCTGACGATCTGCCGACCAACCATATTGATAAGACAGCCGACTGGGGCTACCTCCGCTTGCGGCGCGTGAACTATTCAGCAGAGAACCTAAAGGAATGGGTCACGCGCATCCGCGCACAAAACTGGAAGGAAACGTTTGTGTTCTTCAAGCATGAGGATGAGGGAACTGGGCCGAAACTGGCAGCACAGTTTAACGGCCTGGCGGGAGATTAGAGATCGAATATGCAGAGTACATTTCAACGTCACATCGCGCTGATTGGTTTATTAGGCGCAGTGCTGTGTATGCAAGCTCTCGCTGTCGCGCAGAATAGTGATCCGGCGCTAGCGGCCTTGGAACATGAGTTCGCGCTGCATTACCTCGAGCCGGAGCCGCATATGGCTCTCGCAAAATATCATTTCGATCACGGCAACAAGTGGACGGCATTTGTAATTTCTGAAGAGGCTCGTCGCGGGCGGTTTGAGGAGAAAGTTTTTGGTGCCGCGTTTTACCATGCATTTGATGGATTCGATAACAGTCCGGCAGCCGAAGCAAAAGCTTTGGCTGACTACCAGCGTGATCCAAACAATCCACAGACCATTCATGCACTCGCCGACATTTATGTTTCACGCGAAGATTATGAAAAAGCAAAACAGTACTTGAATGAAGGTGTACGCAAACAACCAGATAACTACGTACTGGTGGGTGGTCTCGTCGAGATACTCTCGCTCCAGGGGGACCAGGCGAGTGCAAATGCATTGGAAAAAACCTTCATGGACAAGTTCCCCGAGACGGAGGACGGATTCGACCTCAGGATCGGCAGGTTAATTGAGACAAATCCTGCTGCGGCGGAGTCGTTGTTGACTGCGGCGCTAAAGAAGTTCCCCAACAGCGGCAAGCTGCTATTCAAACAGGCCAATCTGTATCACAAGCGACAAGATCCGAGAACCAAAGCTGCTTACATCCGCGCTGCAGAGGTAGCCACGGATATGGAGATGGTTCAGACGTGGGCAGGCAGATATTTTTTCAAAAGCGAGCCGGATTATCCGCGCGCCCTTCGGTATTACTTCAATGCCTACTTCCTCAATCCGCACGCGTATGAGACTGAATACGTGGAATCGCGTATTCCAAAGATCGCTTTTCAACTTGCCGAAATCGAACTTAACAAACGAAGCAAATCTGGTGTGCCGTTTACACGTGCATTCGCCGATCCCGATCCAGTCATTGTGAGCACCGCCCTGGGACAGGCGGACGAAAAATGGTCGCCGCAATTCGTTCAGCCTCTGACAGCCTTGTTGGGTCATTACGATCCGGCCGTGCGTGCGCAAGCGACAGAATTGCTGAAGATGCACGTCGATTCATCCTTCGACGACACGCTTAAGGCTCTTTTGGCAGATAGCGATCCGCGAAAGCGCGGTCTGGCAGCGTACATCGCCGTGTATCGCTGGAAGGAAAAGAGTTTTCCCTTTCTGAGGACGTTGCTCGCGGACGAATCCGAGCTAGTGAGGTTCGACGCGATCTCAGCATTGATGATTGATGGCGGACCTCAAGGCCAACAGCTTGCTCGGGAACATGCTGCTCGCGAAACGAATCCGACTTTAAAGAAGCTGATCCTTACCAGGCGCGGTGAGCAATAGCCGCCACGAATTGCTTACACAACGTGGCTCAGAAGTTTCCGCTGCAAGCCTGATGACCACAGTCACAATCGAGTTCAATTGTTTGCCCGGCGCCCTCACATGAAGCACTGCAATAGTCTCCACCATCCTGCGGCGGACAACTGCAAACCGGATTCTTACAGGTCTCTTTCTCGTCAGCCATGAAGCCTCCTGAATGATCGTTTGGAATGGCTAAGGGTAGCATTAAATTACGTGAAATGCCGACTGGCGGCATTCGTCGAGACGAAAGGGCGGGCGCAAGCGCCTCTTCCTAATCCCGAGCTTACTTGAGGCGAGCGCTTGACTTGCCTTGAAGGCTCTTCAATCTGCTTCAGATCGAGGTCAGTGCTAGCGCAATCTCTGCGGCAACCGTCACATTGTTTTCCAGCAGCGCGATGTTCGTGCGCAGCGTGGCGCCATCGCTAGCCAGCGCCATTGCCGACAGCAGAAAGGGCGTCAGTTCTCGCCCACCAATTGCTCGACGTTCTGCGTCACGTAACGATGTGTTCAAACTACGTTCAAGATCCGCAAAAGGGATTTCAAATTCCGCGGGGACAGGAACAGTAACGAGCAACGCACATTCCATCTTCAAATCTCTCTGTGCCTGGTAAATCGCTGCAATCTCGAGCGCGGAATCAACACGAACGTCTACCGGCAACCCGCTGGTGCGTGAATAAAACGCCGGCAGCTCATCACACTGGTAACCGACGACGGTAATTCCGTTGGTCTCCAACCATTCGCGTGTTGCCGGCAAGTCGAGCACGATCTTGGCGCCGGAACAAACGACTACTATTGGTGTGCTGGCGAGCGCAGGCAAGTCTCCGGAAACATCGGGAAGTGAACCACGATGGACGCCACCAATGCCGCCGGTTGCGAATACTTTTATGCCCGCGCGATGCGCAATCCAGCCGGTTGAAGCCACCGTGGTCGCAGCGTCCCAGCGCTGCGCAAGCGCGATCGGCAAATCACGGATACTCGCCTTTCTGATCTGATCGGTTTCGGCAATGTACCCAATTTCCTTCGCGGTTAACCCGGCGGACATTCGTCCGGAGAGAATCGCTACCGTTGCCGGCGTAGCACCCCTGTCGCGAACAATATTTTCAAGACGCATCGCAGTTTCGTAGTTCTTTGGACGCGGCAACCCGTGCGCGATCACGGTCGACTCGAGCGCAACCACAGCCTGGTTCGTTTTCAACGCTGAAAGAACTTCGTCGCTGGTACTTATGAGATCTTTATTTGCCATTCTGATTTTCGGTAGTGTCTTGAGTTCTGTGACCTCAGCGCGTTTGTGAACGCAGTGTTATTCAGCGCCGTGGATAATTTGGACAGTTGACGGGAAACACAGAGATCGCAGACGCGCAGAGGTCACAGAGAGGTAGCATTGAGATAAAGCAAACAAGACTACCACAATTGCTTAAATCGTCTGCGCTTCTGCCAATGATTTTTTCAAAGTGAAAACTGTGCCGCCATCCGTGCCTGCCTCCCAATTAATCTCCGCCTCGATCAGGCTTGCCCGCGCCCGCATGTTAGACAACCCACGCCCTTCGAGATTCCTGGCTTCAGTTGGATCAAAACTCTTGCCGTTATCTTCGAGCCGCAATACAAACTCGCGGCTATCGTTTGTCGACACCGTCATCTTCACTTTTGTGGCCTGGGCGTGACGCAAAACATTATTCACGGCTTCCTGAACCATGCGATAAATCTGCATCTGCACATTCGCAGGCAACTGTGTTTCTTCTTCAAGCGACTCGTCGCAAACAAATTCGTATTCAAAGCGCTTGTCGGACGGTGCGTCCTGTACTGCATGCGACAGCGCAAACTCCAGCGCGGCTGCGAAACCGACGTTTTGCAATACCGAGGGGCTCAGATCCTCGCAAATACGACGCACTTCCTGCGAGATTGATTCGATCTCGCTGCGCAACAAAGTCGGATCGAGTTGTTTCTTGCCTTCGCCGTTTGCCGAGACCTGATCACTCAGCAGCAGCAGATGGCGGAGATCAGCCAATGTCTGATCATGCAAGTCGCGCGAAATGCGACGCCGTTCGCGTTCGGCCTCGTTCGCCAGATTCAAACGCGCATCGGCCAATTCGCTGTTTGCAGCAACAAGGGCAGCACTTGTGCGAGCAATACGACGCCGTTCGAGGATTGCCCAGAGTAACGCCAATAGCGCGAGCGCCAGCAGAATCGCGAGCGCTGTTGACGTCCACGGGAATGGCGCTTTAGCAATGCTCAGCTCAAACGACAGAGGTTCCGACGGTACGAGGTCTTTGGTGAACGCGCGTGCTGTGACGCGATATTTTCCCGGCGCCAGTCCTTCAATCGCGAATTGAGCTTCGCGCGAAACCTTCTGCCGGATGATTGCGTTCTTGTCGTCAACCAAAGTAAACGCGTACTGAAATTGTTCCGGAAACGTACGACTACTTATGGCTGCGACTTCGAACAGCAGACTATTCTGCGGGTATTCAAGATTGAGCCCACCGGCGAGCTCCAGCGGAGAATGCACACGTTTACTGATGACGCGGTTGGCATAAAGAATCGGAGCTGTTCGGCCAGGATAATAGCGGGCCACGCCGCGACTGGTGCCAATCAGAAGAAGCTCGTTACCCTGGGCGTCATGCGTCGGCAAAACTGCAAAGACGCTTTGTGACGGCAAACCTTGTTCGGCATCAAAACGAGAAACGATCGCGCCGAGGTTTGCATCGAGTCGAACCTTGATCATGCCGCCGTCAGTGGTGGCAAACCACGCTTCAACGTTTTCTCCTTCTCGATTGACAAAGACGGAACGCGCATCAACGTCGGCGACTACCAACGTACAACTTGTGCGTGGGCGGCAAGCAAACACGCCCCGACCGGTGGCGAACCAAAGCGTGCCGTCATGGCTAAGACCAATGCCACGGACCGCACTGTTTTTCATAGGCGTGAAAGACGTGTCGACTTGCGTCTGGCGTCCATCGAACGCGTACACATCATCACGCAACGTGCCCATCAACAATCGGTTATCGCCGTCCGCGAACAGACTAACCACCTCGCGATCGTGTGTAGCATCGACATTTGCAGGCCAGATTAGTCGCGCACGCGACCCTTCAACCCGTTCTAGACCACGCCCGTAGGTGGCGATGTAGATGTCGTTTTGGAAACTCGCGATAGCCCGCACGTTCCCTGCGGCATCAACCTCGCCCGATCCGGTTTCGAGCCGGCTGAAGCTTTCATCTTTAACGTCAATCCCTGGTGCTGCGTGCTGGCCGGCATAGAAACCGGTGGCAGCGCCGACCAGCAAATGATTCGTGGCGTCTTCAGCGAGCGAGTAGATGGCGCTGCGCGCGAGATTGTTGACCGTTTGCCATTCACCCGCGGAATTGTCATACACAAATAGTCCTTGATTAGTGCCACACAGAATTGTGCCGTCCGCAGTTTGATAGAGAACTCTGACAAAGTTGCTTTGTGCGTTACTTCCTACTTGCTCAACGCGAGGTGCATTAGGATCGTAACGGCAAACGCCACGGTCAGTGCCAAACCAGATGACTTGTTCCCGATCCTGAAAGATTGAGTAGACATGATCCGACCGCAGGCCGCCCGCAGTACCATCAAAAGTGAAACGTTGCGGTTTCTTTCCCGGAGCGAATAGAAAAACACCACGGCCATCGGAGGCAACCCACATTTCATCGCCGATCGTGCGGACGTCAGTCACCGTCCCAGTTGGCGTATCGTTGCGTGCCAGCGCCGGAAGTTCCGAGCTTGTTAACAGGCCGGGCTCGTCCTTCTTTACGCGCGCGCCTAACCAAAGTTTGCCGCCGGAATCCGATTCGATCGCGCGCACGAAATAAACCGCAGGACGCAATTCAATTTCGCGCGCCATTCCGTCTTCGATTGAGATCACTCCACGACTAAGAGTGCCCGCGTAGAGTTTGTCGTGGATGATTGCAAGGCTGGTGATGGGAAGGGGACCGGGCTGTTCACGGTCGGCACTCTGCAACGATTGGTTCAGCAACGACCTGGTTTGAAATGAACTATCCGGCGCGATGCGCGACTCGTAGACATTGCCTTGTTCGGTTGCCATCAACACGCGGTCCGGATCCGGCGAGATGATCGTGGTGATTGCCTGGCCCACGGTCTCTCTCGCTATGTCAAACCGCCCCCACAACATGCGCGCCGCACCCGCTTCAGTTCCCACCCAGATTCCGCCGTGCTGATCACTCTGCAGTGCCAGGATGCGCGTCGCGGATAGCCCAGGAATGATTGTTGTCTGCGTGCGACGACCGTCGAACTTTGCCAGGCCGCCTTCAGTGCCGAACCACATTGCGCCGTCGGGTCCCTGCGCGATTGCGTGCACGCGATCGGATGGCAGGCCATGGAATAGCGTTACCGCGCCCCACTGATGCAAGCCGGTTATTGGTGTTGGCGACGGGGACGGCGATGGCGATGGTGTAGGCGACGGCGAGGATATAGGTTGAGGGGTGGGTTCCTGGGACGACGCCGGAACAATACTGAGAAAGGTCATGCCCAGAGCGATAAGCAATAGCGTGCAAATGAAGATTGCCCTGTGCGACAAACGCATATTAATGTTTTGCCCGCTCCCTCTGAGCGAGGATTGAGTGAGGGTTTAGCCGCGCATCGGAAACTAAAACTTGATTTGCGAGAAAGCGGTTCGCGCTGAGCGCTCACTGCGGCCGAGATGGCCGCGATCCCAAGCGAATGCGTCGAGTGGGTATGTCAACGACGCGTTCCGGCGTCTCCCTTCCGCGGGCCGTCGCCACTCTTCTTCAGTTCTTTTTTCTGTTCCTCAATGTAACGCTTGCGATCCCGCTCAATCCAGTTCTCGAGTTCCAGCGAAGCTTTTTCGAGTTCGTCGTTGTTCAGCAGGCCGCGGCGTAACGCTTCGAAAAACGCGCGCGTGCGAACATTGTAAGCAAGTTTTTCATAAGCTTCATGCTCAGTGCCTTCCGCTATCGACACGAAAAGCTTTTCGTAGAGCGTCGCTAATCTGCTCTCAACGCCGCGCAGGCTAAGTGAACATTTGCGCGCGATGGCCCAGTTGGAAAGACCCAGCGCGAGATAATAAAGTGCTTCGGATTCAAACTCAGTCAACAACGGGCGCTTGAACGAATCCTTGAATGCGGGATCGATCATGTCAGCGCCGTCTTCGAGTACTGCCGCTACAAAACGCAGAAAGCGGGACTCCGGATTGTTCTTGTGAATGAAGCCATAAGCCGGCGGTGGTTCCACTGACTTCACGATTTTACGAATCTCGTTGATATAGATTTCGTGTGGAAACTGCGTCCAGAAAATGATGCGGGCAGTAGGGAGTTCTCGCCAGATCGCGCGCGCGGCTTTCACACCTGAGAGCTTCGGCATCTGGATGTCGAGGATGGAAACGTCTGGTTTATGTTCCAACGCCAGCTTAACGGTCTCTTCGCCGTCCGCCGCTTCCACAATCGGCACGTGTGAATGAAATTCTTTTTCGAGGATGTCGCGCAGGTAATGACGCTGGGCAACATTGTCTTCGGCGATCAGGATGGACATTTCTGTGATTATCGTCTCAAAAAGGTATGCACGTCCACTTGTTGGGTTGACGGCTCCAGGCAATTTCGCAGGTGATTTTCGATCCGTCTCCGCGAAGGCCATTGGCCCATATATCGCCGCTTGAACGGCTTATGCTTACGCGAGACAGATCCTCCTCTTTAAATATCCAATACAAATCAAATCGGTGGGCGGGACGTTCGATGAAAACAATCAAGCTCGATCGGTTCGTGGCGCCGCTGGAGCCGTCTGTAATGATCATTGCCAGCCCATAAGCGCCTGCAACTTCACCATGAACATATTGAGCTACTTCGTAACGCTCATGACCACGGACCTTGTGCCATGAAAGCAAATAGCCCTTGCGTTCCCGGTCGGACACAGGATCCAGGATTTCGCTCAAAAAGCGATCGACAGTGTCTTGCGGAGTTGCAGTTGGTAACTGAGTAGGTGATGGAGGCGGCCCCTGCCGTTGAATGTTGATTTTGTTGTCATGACAGGCGCCGAAAACTAGAAGCAAGAATGTCAGCGCGGCCACACTACGAATCGTCATACGGGATTCTTGCTCGTGGCATTCCAACGCTCAATGTGGCTTGCCACACCTCGCGATGCGGCGGCGCCGTGTGGCTCGGCCATCTGGTGGACCCATTGTCTTCGGCAAAATCGATATGTTTCAGCGGCTTTGCCGCTGATAGTGCGGTGCGGCTTGCCGCACCTTGGTTCGCATTGCTTCTGGCGGCTCCGCCCCGGAATTGGCGGCAGAGCCGCGAAGTAGTTCGGCTGATGGACGGTGCGGCAAGCCGCACCGCACTATCGGCGGCAAGCCGCGACGGTGACCTAATCACGAGATGTCACCCCCTACGCAACTAAACGGTTTGCGTTACAATGCGTAGCGCACTCCTAACTCCAACGTCCGTTGAAAGGTTGATAAATGCATTTGAAAAGATTCATCGCCCGGGCAGTTTTGTGTGCCATCGTCGTCTGGCCGTTCACGGTTCAGGCGCGCCGCGTTGCTAACAATCCGAAAAACACAATTCGCGTGACCGTGCCTGCCGAACCGCGTGATGAAAAACTCTGGAAGAAAGCGCTCGCGATTCATCGCAAGGCCATTGTGATTGATACGCACAACGACATCACCACGCCCATGACGAACGATGATTTCGATCTCAGCGGAGAGCCGCCCTATCCGTATCGCACCAACATCGAGCGCATGAAACAGGGTGGACTGACAGCGGAATTCTTTTCCTTGTACGTGCGTCCCTGGTACGTGACGCACGGTGGGGCGGCCAGACGCACGCTCGACATGATCGATGCGGTCTATCGCGCGGTTGAACGCCACCCAAACGATCTTATGCTGGCAACCTCGGCCGCAGACATTCGTCGCGCGAAGAAACAAAAAAAGATCGCCGCGTTGATGGGCATCGAGGGTGGACATGCAATTGAAAATTCTCTCGCCACCTTGCGTGAGTTTCACCGGCTCGGCGTGCGTTACATCACCCTGACCTGGAACAACACGAACGATTGGGCCGACGCCGGGCGTGGTGAGAAGACACATCATGGCCTGTCGCCATTCGGTGAAGAGGTGGTGCGCGAAATGAATCGGCTGGGAATGCTGGTTGACGTTTCACACGTCTCGGATGAAACGATGAGCGATGTGCTTGACGTTTCTAAGTCGCCGATCATTGCGTCGCATTCGTCAGCCCGGGCACTCAGTAACGTTCCCCGCAACATTCCCGACGACTTGCTGAAACGTATCGCGCAAAATGGCGGGGTGGTCCAGGTCAACTTTTACAGTGTCTTCGTTGATACGGCGACGGTGACACCGCAGAACGACGAACGTAACCGTCTTAATAAGGCACAACAGGATGTGCTGGATGCTAAATATAAGAACGACCCGGAACGTTTGGCAGAGGAAGGCGACAAGCTCGACGCGTCGCGCCCCTTGCCACCCCTACCGCTTTCAAAACTGATTGATCATATCGATCACATCGTGAAAGTTGCAGGCATCGACCATGTTGGCATCGGTGCAGACTTCGATGGCGCTGTTGATTTTCCCGAGGGCGCCCAGGACGTCTCGATGCTGCCAAACATCACTTACGAACTTCTGAAGCGCGGCTACAGCGAAAAAGACATTCGCAAAGTGTTAGGAGAGAACCTGCTGCGCGTCTTTGCCGAAGCGGAACGCGTCAGCCGTTCCATGAGCAATTCGATTAGTGGAGATGGCAGTTTAAAAAGAATCCAGTAACCGAAGAGTCGGCAGATGACGCCGATTCGCAGAACTGAAGAAGAGACTGGGCAATGTGGAGCTGGGCTCTGCGCTCTGATGTGAAGGCGACCGACCTTTCTCACATCAGAGGGCAAAGCCGCAAGGCTCGATTCCAATTTCAGTAATCCTTACTCTACATTTTTGTTTTGGTCGCTTTGTGGGTTCTTTCCGGCATCACGAATATTTCCTTGTCCGCCGGTGAAACCGCCAGGATTCTGCTGCGACTGTCCGGTACCCTGGATGCCGCCGCCCTGGTTAGCGCTCTCGTTCTGCTGCGGGTTGCGACCTTCGTTTTGTTGACCTTGCGCGCCTTTATAACTCGCGCCGGCGCTTGCTCCCAAGGCTTTGTCCTGTCCGTGAGCGTTCGCTTGATTGTCATGCCGATCTTTTTCTTCTGCCATAAGATCCTCCTTTGATCACTTAAGTGGTCCAACGAAAACTCTTACAACTTCGCTGTGTTAGTTCTATATATCAATGAGTGTGCCACTAACGCGGCTTAAATTTTGCCGCAACTGAATGTCATTTTGTGTTTTTAAGACGTACAGCTTCTGCAAGATTCAATACAGAGGTGAGCCAAATAGAACATTAAGAGCGGGCGCAAGCGCCTCTTCCCGACCCCCGAGCGTGGTTTACTTGTCGATTGCCCTGGTTGTTGAAGGCCTTCAAGCTCAGTTCCCGATCAGATGAATAGGCTCAAGGTCAGGAAGAGGGGCCTGCCAGTGCTCGTTCGCTCCGGTGATATACTTTTTGAACTTTGAAGCCAGCCGGAATTTACATTCACATACCCTTTTGCCGCTCGCGATGTTCCTACTGTGATTTCGCAACCGGGATGTACGACAGCGAAATCGCGGAACGTTACGTGAACAGTCTGTTGCGCGAAATTGAACGGTGGCATGAAGTAGACCCACCGCAGCCAGTCGAGACTATTTACTTCGGAGGCGGCACGCCGTCGCTCTTGCAGCCGGCCCAACTCGAACGCATTCTGCATACTTTGCAACAACGGTTCGCCATCGCAGCGAATGCGGAAATAACCATCGAGATAAATCCGGGCAGTTCGAGTAAGGAAATATTACGCAGTTTTCGAGAGCGGGGAATCAATCGCGCGAGCTTCGGATTGCAAACGTTTGATGACGCCGAATTAGCTCGTTTGGGCCGCTCACACACAGTCGCCGATGCGCGTCGCACTTTCGCAGACTTGATAGCGGTGGGGTTTGAGAACGTCAGTTTTGATCTGATTGCGGGTCTTCCCGGTCAAACGATGGCAGGCTGGCAAAGAAATCTCGACGAGGCGTTCGCACTGCGACCACAACACCTTTCGTTTTACCTGCTCGAAGTGCATCAGGGAACGCCGCTCGCAGAACACATCAGAAAGGGTCAACAGCCCAAACCAAATGAAGATCTCGCAGCTGAGCTTTACGAAATAATGCTGGATCGTGCTATGGCAGAGGGTTATGAACATTATGAGATTTCAAATCTTTCCCTGCCTGGCTTCCGGTCGAAGCACAACACCAAGTATTGGACTTGCGAACCATACTACGGGTTTGGTTGTTCAGCACATTCATACGACGGCGCGCGGCGACGGTGGTCCAATGACCGAGCTGTTTTGAAGTACATTGAAAATCTTGAGCAAGATCGCCCGGTGGTTGTTCAGGAAACGCAGTTGACAGACGCAGATCAGCGCGCTGAGTCAGTTTTCCTGGGACTGAGGCTGATGGAAGGGCTGAGCTTGCACGAATACCGGCGAAGGTTTGGCGCGGATCTGAACGCGACGCACGAAAAAGATTTACTGCGATTTCGCGAAGCAGGATTAATTGAAGTCGGCGATGACTGGTTGCGTTTGACGCGCACGGGCGCATTGCTATCGAACGAAGTCTTTTCTGCGTTCGTTTAGGACTATCCGCAGATTACGCAGATTACACAGATTTCGAAGGCAGTAACCGGATAAGACACTACCCCAGCAACGGAGGAACTCACCGTTCGCTCGTTTTTCTTGTAATCTGCGTAATCTGCGTAATCTGCGGATAGTTTGAGTCTGCATGACCAAACCCTTAATCATCGCCATCGATGGACCATCTGCATCAGGCAAGTCAACCCTGGGACGCATGTTGGCGCGCGCCTTGAACTTGCTCTACATCGACACTGGTTCGATGTATCGCGCGGTTGCGCTGGCGGTGATGGAATCGAGCATCAGTGCCAGCGACGACGTGGCAGTTGGCTCGCTGGCAAATCGCATCGATATCGATCTTCACGGCGATCCTGATTCAATGTCTGTGACTCTCGGGGGCGTAGATATCACCGATCAAATACGCAGCGATGAAGTGACGCACCTGTCTTCGATCATTTCAACTATTCCTGAAGTCCGGCGCGCAATGGTTGCGAGACAACGTGAAATGGGAAAACGCGGAGCGGTGCTCAATGGACGAGACATCGGCACAGTGGTATTCCCTGATGCCGACGTTAAGTTTTTTCTCACCGCTGAACCCGATGCCCGCGCACGACGACGCTTTGTAGAAGAACAAGCGGCACAATCCGACGCGAATTATGAAACAACTTATGCAGATTTGGTCGAACGCGATCGCCGTGATTCAGATCGCAGCGACTCGCCGCTGGCGATTGCTGAAGATGCCATCGTCGTCGACTCAACCGGACTGTCGATAGATGAAGTTTTCCAGCAGATGATTGCTGTGGTAAAGAAAAGAGCGGGACAAGGCCAGCCGTCGAGACGCTGAGCTGAATTGACTTGACACAAAAACTTGCTTGAAGGGGTTTCTACTCCAAAGTAGCAAGACAACTGAAGGACCTCCGGGTAGTAAGCTTGCCCCGGTTTGTTAATTTCAAATCATGTTCACAGGAATAATTGAAGAGTTGGGCCAAGTTATAAGCATCGAGCAGCGCGGTGAATCTGCCCGTATAGCCATTGAAGCGCGTCTGGTCACCGAGGATATCAACGACGGGGACTCAATTTCGGTTAACGGAGTATGTCTCACTGCGCTGGACGTGAACAAGACTTCGTTTGCCGCAGACGTATCGCGTGAAACGCTCACTCGTTCAACCCTGGGCGCTTTGCGGGCAGGAACGCACGTCAATCTTGAACGCTCCGTTACGCCCGTCACCCGGCTGGGCGGCCATCTGGTTCAGGGTCACGTTGATGCACAAGGAAAATTTCTTGGCGCTGAAGCTCATGATGGTTCATGGACCGTGCGCATTGGTTATCCGCCTGAGATTGCTCGCTATCTCGTTTTCAAAGGGTCTGTCGCGGTAGAAGGGATCAGCCTGACCATCGCGGAACTTCACGACGACAATTTCGAAATTGCAGTAATTCCAAAGACGTGGGAAGCAACAAACTTTTCACACTTGCGTGGCGGCGATCCTGTGAATCTGGAAGCAGACGTGATCGCGAAGTACGTAGAACGCCTCTTACATCAACGCGATCAGTACGTTCGCGATTGATGAATCGAAGGGAAGCTCAGATGCAGAAAACAAAACTGTTGGCCGGCCTTTTGGCAGTTTGTTTGTCATCGGGTGCCGTGCAGGCCCAACAAACAACGTCTGCCGCCGGCGATAAAATTTTGCCAGAAAAAGTGGCGTTAATTAAACAACTACTGGAATTGACCAGCCCTCGAAAGACGATCGATGCAATGCTAAAAGCGCAGGCCGATGAAATGGAGAAGCGGCTTCCGGAGATGACCTGGCAATCGGTTGCGACAATGAGTGAATTTAAGTCGTTAACTCCGGCCGAGCGCGAGCAACTTCATGATCAAGTGATGGCCGGTGCGCGCGATCTCAATCGCCGCATTTTCGAAATGATTAATCAGAAAATAGATTTCGGGAAAGCCATTGAAGACCTTTCACTCCCTCTTTATGACAAGTTTTCACTCAATCGGAGTTAGAGGATTTGCTTGCCTTTTACCAGTCCGCGACCGGGAAGAAAGTGATTGACGTCATGCCGCAACTCACAACCGAAGCAATGACCCAGGCAAGTCAGATTCTTACGCCGCAGTTCCTTGCGCTCGTGGGACAGATCGAGAATGAGGAAACTGAGCGGGTGAGAAAACAAGTGCTGGAGAAAGCTGCAAAAGCGAAGCCGAAGCCGGCCGCAACCAAACGCCCGGGTTCCCGAACCAAGTCGCGAAATTAGGGTTCAGAGCCAGTTAACGGCCCAAAACCCTCAAATCCGAGCCTGCATTTGCTTGAAACCAGAGGCTCTTAGCATAATTGCTAACCCGTAACTGGTCCGGACCAAAACCTATGCATTTCGACTCCATTCAGGATGCGATTAATGAGATTCGCGAAGGACGCATGATCATCATCGTCGACGATGAAGATCGTGAGAACGAAGGCGATCTGGTTTGTGCAGCTGAGAAGACAACGCCGGAGATAATTAACTTCATGGCAAGACACGCCCGCGGGTTGATCTGCTTGCCACTGACGGAAGAACGCTGCGACGAGTTGCACCTGACCACGCAAGTTGCCGACAACACCTCGTTCCTGGGCACTGCTTTCACGGTTTCCATCGATGCACGTAAGGGTATAACTACCGGCATCTCAGCGGCTGATCGCGCGACGACAATTCAAGTCGCAGTTGATCCCGCAACGCGTCCGCAAGATCTGGCGCGACCGGGTCATATCTTTCCGTTGCGTGCCAAAACTGGCGGCGTGCTGGTGCGACCCGGACAAACTGAAGCGAGTGTCGACATTGCTCGTCTCGCCGGTCTTTATCCAGCGGGAGTCATCTGCGAAATCATGAATGAAGACGGCACCATGGCGCGGCTGCCACAGTTAACCAAATTCGCAGAAGCGTTTAACCTGAAGATGATTACAGTTGCCGATCTTGTCAGGTATCGCATCAGCAAAGAAACGCTCATCAAGCGGACCGTAGAAACAACACTGCCAACCGTGTACGGTCAGTTTCAGGCAATCGCCTACGAAAACATTATTAACGGTGATGTGCACCTGGCGATGGTGATGGGCGATGTCTGCACTGATCAACCGGTGCTGGTCCGAGTGCACACCGAAAATGTCACTTGCGACATGTTCGGGTCACTGATCGACGACACCGGGTTCCAACTGCACACGGCGCTGGAAAAAATCGCTGCGGCCGGGCAAGGCGTAGTGCTTTACCTGCGACAGCGCGACCACAGCCTGGATCTTGTAAATCAGTTGCGAACGTATGCAGTTATGCAGGAAAAATCTATCAGCAAACCTGAAGCATGCCTCGAGACCGGTTATGGCGCTGATCGCGACTATGGCATAGGCGCTCAAATACTTCATGACCTGGGGCTGCGTCGTATACAATTGCTGACGAATCATCCCCCCAAAGTTGCGGCTCTTGAAGGCTTTGAGCTTGAAGTCGTTGGTAATGTGCCCTTGGGCCAGCCGGCGCACCTGAAAGAGACGCCACCGGAAAAACAAACGCTTCCGGAAAAGTGAGAGCAACGTACCTGGGTCCCTGTGTCATCTGTCTCTCAACAGTGAACCCGACAATGGTTTGCAGTTGTCACTTATATCCAAAGCGCTTTTAGTTCGGGACTCCCTCTCCCAATTCGTTTTACAAATATCCACGCGGACTGTCCGCGTGGACTTCGTTCAGCCATATAATGTCGGCTCCTTGTTATGAGTGTAGACGATCGCGATAAAGGTCCGGCCGAGGACGAACCTCAATCAGACTCCTCGGCGTCCGCCTCTTCTCCATCGCCCACCACTGGGAAGGCGATTCGCGACGCCCTGCGTTCAAAAGCGGACGATCCTTTGCCGCCCCTGGCGGAGGCAATTGCTGAACGCGATGCTCAGCGCAAACACCCCGTCACTCCACAAGGACGACGACGCCGGTTTCTCAATCGACGGAACTTGATTATCGCGACCACGGCAGCAGCCATCGGCATCGTTGCGCTCATCCTGTTAGTTGGCTTTCTTTACCGTCTTGGTTATGTCGACCGTTACGTGGCCGGTCAAATCAAGGACACGTTTGCGAAGTATGGCATTCGTGCGGAGATAAAAGAGTTTCACGCGGGCTTTCCGCCGCAAACGGTGGAGATGTCGGGCGTCGAACTGTTTGACCAGCAAACGGGCGAAAAGCTTGGCAAGATTGATCGCCTGGTTGCGACGATCCGCGTTGAAGATTTATACGCGCTCAACCTTACCCGGAACATCACCCTTAAAGACTTGAAAATCGAGGGACTCGAATTGTGGGTTACATTCGATGAGCAAGGGCGATCTAACTTTCGAAATATTCACATCCCACCTCCCGACACTAATCGCCGGATTCTTTTTGCCTACACGGCTGCCAACGTCGAGATTAAGAGTGGCGTGATTCATTACGGCGACGCACGTCATGAAATCTCCGGCGAGGCGCGAAATGTGCGAGCGACAATCGGTCCGGTTGATCCAAACGCTCCTGAAGATTCGCGCATGCATCAGGTGACGTTTTCAGTCTCGAATTCCACTTTCACTTACGACGGTCGTTCGGTTGAAAACATCGAAATCCAGGCGCGAGGCGGTCTAAATGAAACGCGGGTGGATGTTCAGCAACTAGTATTGCGTTCACCAGTCGCAGAAGCCACATTGCAGGGTTCGATGAACGACTGGCGAGCGCTTCGTTATCAGATGAACATCACTTCATCCGTCGACCTCACTCAATTATCAGATTTGTTACAGCCGGGAACCACTTTACGCGGCAGCGGGAAATTTGCCGGCGTTGTTTCCGGCGAGGGCGACAACTACAAAGTTGAAGGCACGATCAATTCCGACGCGTTGGCCGCCGATAATCTTCGTCTGCAAGGCTTGACCGTGACCGGTCGAGGCACCGGCGAGGGTCGCACTTACGACATTAACGGCAAAGCAGTCGCAACGCTGCTCAGCGCGGGTGACTTTCAACTCAACAACGTACAGCTCGTTGGTAACGTGATGGGAACCGGCTCCGACTTCCGCTGGGTAGGGGAACTGCGAGCTGCCGCCGAAAGAAGTTATGGCACAACGCTCACAGGATTAATTCTTCATGACGCGCGCGCTGAGATGAACAACGGCGTACTTACTGCCTCGGCGCCACAGTTCAGCGCTAACAGCCTGGTCGCATCGGGCGCGCGGGCGAATGGTGTTTCCGCTTCTAACCTGCGCGTTCGTAGTGAAAATGGGGTAACTACGGCAAACATCAGTCAGGTTAAGGCGGGAACCATTGTCGGGTCGAACACGAAAGTCAATGGAGTTACCGCTAATAACATCGACATAGTCAATCGCGGCAGCGTGACCAGTGTTGTTGTCAACAACGTGCAGGTAGGTTCCACCACCGCGGCGGGTGCAGAGATCGGCAACATCAATATTGCCGGCGTCCGGCTTTCTGTGCGTGATGGCCGCGTTGAAGGTTCCACCGCTGACATCAATGCGGGAACGGTGAAGCTCGCGGATGGGCAGATGGAAGCGGTTAAGTTAGCGAAGCCCGTGTTCGTTATTGAACCCTCCGGCCGTTATCGCGCGAGTGCCGATTTAAGTATTGGTGGCGGCGTCCTGGGCCAGATGAACATGGGCCAGGCTAGCGCGCGGCTGGTGGCAACCAGGTCAGAAATTCAGCTAAACGACTTCAGGGCCGACGTCTTTAACGGCAGCGCCACGGGTAATGCGCGCATCGCGATGACGAAGGGTGGTACGTCACATGTTGCTGCCACCTTTGATCAACTCGACGTCGCTGGCCCACTCACTACATTGGCTGGTTCACCGGTACCGCTTGCCGGCAAAGCCACGGGCAGAGTTGATCTGGCTTTTCCGGGAACTGATTTCAAACAAGCTACCGGCTCAATAACCTCAACCTTCGTGGCGGATACCACTCAAGCCGATGACCGCGTGCCGTTGTCGGGTGTTGTAGCACTTCGGGCGGACCGCGGCCTGTTCACGATTGATCGTGTTGACCTGCAAACAACGGCAACAAAGTTGACAGCCTCCGGTCAGTTTTCATTTTCGGGTGGTTCCAATCTGCAGGTGAGTTTGAATTCGTCAGCAGCTAGTGAATTGCAGGCGGTTCTTATCTCGTCGGGTTTGTTGTCTGAAGTTGAAGCACAAATGTCGACCTACGGAGTTGAATTGGCTGGGCCATTGGCTTTCAACGGCACGCTGCGTGGTCGCTTGAGCAATCCGGATATTGACGGGCAGGTTTCGTTGGGAACGTTGCTGGTTAACGGTACCGATCTGGGAAGTCTAACGGCGACTGTGAATCGCACACCGGATCGATTGCAAATCGCCGATGGCCGACTAACTGAACGCGACGGCGGTGGCATGCAGTTTACGTTGGACGCTCCGGGCCAGGGCCAAAACAACATCACGTTTAATGCGACGCTGGATCGAGTGAACGCGGGCAATATCATTGCCGCGCTAGCGTTGGGCAAAACGAACAGTCAACTGGCCGCCTCGCAGGGTGAGGCGTCCGGCAAGATCTCGATCACAGGCATTCCCAACGCGATGAGCGGCAGCGCAGACATCAGCATGGGAGCCGGCAGGTTGTTTGGAGAACCCGTCAATAGCATGACGGCGCGCGCAACGTTCTCAGGATCAAAAGTAACGGTTGAAAGTATCGATGCGCGTTTGCCGGCCGGTCACATCGTTGCCAACGGCACGTATGACAATCAGACCAAGTTATTTGACTTCCAGGGGCGTGCCGAAGGTGTGGCGCTGAGTCGCCTGCTTGCTTTTAGCAGTCAACCAAACTTGCCAAACGTCTCAGGCACTGCTGACTTCACGGCGCACATCACCGGCAACGGTTCCGCAAAGGACTTTTCCGAGTATCAGATCACTTTCGATGGTACCGGCAAAGACGTGGTGATTAACGGCCGTCCTGCGGGAACGCTGGCACTTGTCGGCCGCACCGAAAACAAGCAGCTAAACATTTCGCTAACGACCGGAATCTTTGGGGCTAATCCTCAAGTCGTTACCGCCCAGGTCAATCTTGGATCGGAACAACTCGCAGCAAATCTCGAGACGACCCTCACCAATGCAGATCTGAGCGGTCTACTAAAAATTATTTTGCCGAATACGGATGTGAAAATTTCCGGTTTGGCAACCGGAACCATTAAAGCTACCGGCAACCTGCTTGATGAAGATGGTTACTTCTCCAAGAACGGGCTTCAGGGAACAGCCAACTTTTCGAGCTTAACTTTTCGCGTCGAGGACATTCAGTTAACCGCGACCACGCCGCTCGTGGTCAGCTTCTCGCCGAACGAAGTAACTTTTGAAAAAACTCAATTCACTGGACCGGGCACAAACATCGTTCTCGGTGGCACGCTCGCGCTTTCGCCCGAGGGTCGACAGAACATGACTGCCGACGGGCAGTTGAACCTGCGCGTATTAAATGGTTTGAGTCCGGATGCGTTCACGTCTGGCACAGCGGAAGTTGCGGTAAGAGTGAGCGGCACGTATGAGCAGCCGCGACTTAACGGTACAGCTTCGGTTAATGGCGGATCGATTTCTTTGTTGATTGGCAACGAGCGTTGGACCATCGCCAATTTGAAGGCGCTTGTTAGATTTAGCTCCAATCAAGCGCAAATAGATTCCATGACGGGAACGCTCGGTGGTGGTCGTATTTCAGCTAGCGGCGGCGCATTGCTGGACGGTCTCACCATCTCACGTTTTCTTTTCAATATCCACGGAGAGAACGTGAGCGCGCCTTATCCCACCAACTTCCGCACCACCGCCGATATCGACCTTGAACTCAAGGGGACCGCCCGCGAACAGTTGATTGGCGGTCTCGTGAATGTTCGGCGAAGTGAATACACGGAAGACATTGAATTAGCTGATTTGATCAACTCGAGGCAAAAGGAGTCGATCGAAGAGGGTGGCGAGATTGAAATAACGCGTGCAGCTTTCTGGAACGACTTGCGAGTCGAGGGGCGCAACGCGCTCGTGGTGCGCAACAACCTGGGAGATGTTGTAGCCTCGGTGTCGCTACAGGTGAATGGTCCAGTGAAGGACCCTGTGGTTTCGGGAAGAATTACGGCTACCAGTGGCACTCTGAACTTCCGCAACGATCGCTACGAGATCAGTCGTGCCCTGATCGATTTCCCGCCGCAGGCGCAAGCCGATCCGATCTTAAACATTCAGGCAGAGTCACAAATTCGCGGCTATCGCGTGAACGTTGGTCTCACCGGGCCGTTGTCGCAACCACAGGCAGTCATCAACTCGGAACCTTCGCTGCCGCAGGCTGATATTGTCTCGTTAATCACAACCGGACAACTGACGTCAGGCGACACGAGCACTTCGATCCTTTCGCAATCGGGACTGGGTACGGCAACGAGTCTTTTGACTGACGCGTTGATTAACGCTCCGGCGCAACGAGCGACGAGCAAACTCTTCGGTTTGAGTCGTTTTGAAATTAGTCCGGTCATCAGCGGTACAGGCAGCACGCCGGCGGCGCGTCTAACTCTCGGCAAGCGGCTCAGCAAGGACGTATCGGTCACCTATTCGACGAATGTAACCTCCGACCCAAATCAAATTTTGGCTGTCGAGTATCGAGTTTCCGACCGCCTCTTTTTTATTGCGCAGTTTGAGCAGGTTTCAACTCGGAGACTGACGACTCGCAACAACAATTTCAGTTTTGAGATCAGGTTTAGAAAACGGTTTTGAGGCGGTCTGTGCAAAGGTTCTTTTCGACAGGGATTCTGACAATCATTGTACTCATTGCCAGCGTAGTGGTACTGGCAAACTCAACGTTTGAGGAGTACGAAGGTCGTCCTGTAGTCGCAGTCGAAGTCGTCTTTGAAGGGTCACCTGCTGATCCGGCGGTCGAAGCTGAGTTCCTCTCAATCATCCGCGTGCTTCCCAACACAGAATTTTCCGCAGTAACCATACGAGATTCGTTGCAGGCATTGTTCGATTCGGAACGAGTGGCAAACGCGCGCGTTGAAGTGGTCCCGACTTCAGCCACGAAGAACGGACCGTTGCGTTTGCGATTCATTATTAGACGTCAAGTTCAGATTGGCGATGTTCGATTCGAATTGACTCCGCCAACAGGCACGCCAATTTCTGAAGATGAACTACGCGCGCGCGTAAACATCAGCCAACCGGGGACGCGTCTCTCGCGGCAACTCGTTTCCAGAAACACGGAGGAGCTGCTTGTGTTCCTCCGCGATCGTGGTTACTTCAACGCAGTAGTTGAACCACAGGAACAACTTGACGCCAGCGGCACGCGGGCTACCGTTACCTACCGCATTGTGCCGGGTGAGCAAGCCCGAGTCGAAGCGTTCAACATCAACATCACCGGCTTCGATTCGTTACCGGTCAAACCGACTCTGGAGTTGCAGCCGGGCGCACCATTTACCAGAGAAGCGCTGGGTGCAGATACAAAAAAGATTCAGCAGGCACTCATCGATCAAGATTATCTCGCGCCGTTGTTGGAAGACGCGCGCGTTGAGCGTGACGCAGAGAAAAACACGATAACGATCACGCTCACAGGAACTGTGGGTCCGAAGGTCACGGTGCGGGTGCCGGATTACCCCATGAGCGAGAAAACCGCGCGCGACCTATTGCCAGTCAAACGTGAAGGCAATATTGACCAGTCGGTGATCATCGAAGGCGCCCGTCGTTTGCGTAACAAACTTCAGGAGCAGGGATACTTTTTTACAGAAGTCACCCCGGTTTGCACGGTAACACCCGCAGTGCCTGGTGCGGGGCCAAACGGAGAGGCTGCGACTTGTGAAACGTTGAACCCCGAGGCGTTGAGCGGTCACGCAGTCGAAATCGTTTATCAGATCGATCGTGGTCGTCGCTTCAAATTAACTGACATTCGAATTACCGGGACCGACAAACTCACTTATGATGACGTCGCCGCTGATTTGCGCACACAAAAAGCCAACCCGCTTGGCTTGATTCCTTTTATTGGCTATGGCCGCGGCTACACGAGCTTGACTCTGCTCGAGCAGGACAAACGCACCATCCGAAATTACATGCGCGATCTTGGCTATCGCCGCGCTGAAGTCGACGTGCTTCAGGGCGTATCGCTCAATGGCGAAAGCCTGATCATTACGTTTCAGGTTACTCCCGGACCACTGACGCGCGTAGCGGCCGTCGAAATTCGAGGAAATAAGATTTACACAGATCAACGACTCCGCGATGAATTGAAGACAGTGATAGGCGCGCCGTTTTCGCGTTCGCAGGCGCGAGCTGACGGTGATCGAATGATGGCGCTGTATTCGCGTGATGGCTATGTAAACGCGACAATGGAGTTTTCAACGGTCGAGCTGCCGCGCAAGAACGATGAAGAAAGCGTCCGGCTCATTTATTCGATCACAAACGAAGGCGACAAAGTCTTCATCAATCAAATCGTCATCAACGGTGTTACCGGCAGTGCCGGTACTCAGGCTACGAAACGAGCGGCGATTTTACGCGTAATACCAATTGCTGAAGGCGACGTACTGCGCTCGGATCGGATCGCCGACAGTGAACGCGAGTTGTACCTGACCGACGCCTATCGCCAGGTCATCATTCGCACCGAACCGGCTGGTGAAACTGCATCGGGCTTTAAACGCCGCGACGTGATTATTGACGTTGAAGAAAAGAAGCCCCGGGTGATGGATTACGGCGGTGGCTACTCCACTGATACAGGCGCGCTGGGCTTACTGGAATTCAGTAATGTGAACTTCATGAACAAGCTGCGCCAGGCCGCCGTGCGTTTGCGCGCCAGCCGTTTGCAACAACGCGTCAGGCTTGAGTATTTCGATCCTCGCTTCAAACGCTACGGTCGTCACCTGTTTGCGCCCCTCGGTCTGTCAGTCGAGTATGAACGCGATTCAACTGTCACCCGCTTCTTCCGATCATCGATTGATCGCGGCACGATGGGAATTGTTCAGCGAGTAGACGTGGAAGGACACCCCGTTGATGAATTTGGCATTCGCGTTCACGAACCAACCATCAACCGCTTCACCATTCAACTCGAGACACAGCGGGTGTTGAGTGCTAAGACGCATTCGATCATTTTCGCGCGTTACAGCTACGAAGACGTGCGGCTGTTCAATCTTGGCAGCCTGGTCGTGAAGCCTGTTTTAGAGCCGGATCGGGCAGTGCGACTTTCGCGTTTGGGAGTTTCTTACGTGCGCGACACGCGTGAGAGGTGCGAACGAGGCCTGCTGGGCGCAATTCGCAATCCGGATGAGGAGACCGGTGCTCCGGGTGAAATCTGTCGCTACAATCAGTTAGATGCTACCCGGGGTAGTTTCTTCAATATTGATTACGCAGTTGCGTTGCGGCAACTTGGCGGCAACTTATCGTTCAATCGGCTGCAGGCGACTTACCGCCGCTACTACAAGGCAAATGCGCTGCACAACACAGTGTTTGCCGGCAATGCCACCCTTGGTCTCGCAAACGTTTTCAATCCACGGGACCGGGGCGGCGCGCCCGGCATTGACGAGATTGATCTCACGCTGCCCATTAGCGAACGGTTTTTTACGGGTGGTTCTACTTCACTGCGCGGCTTCAACTTCGAGGAAGCAGGACCACGCGAAGCAATCATTCCGCGAGGCATTTTTATCGATCAGAACAAGAAGCCGGTAATTCTAAATCCATTTACCGTTCCGGTTGGCGGGAATGCCCTGGCAGTAGTCAACCTCGAAGCGCGCGTACCATTCACGAAGACGTTCCAGGTGGTTCCTTTTTACGATGGCGGGAATATTTTCCGCCGCGTCGGCGATCTGTTTGGCAAGCATGACGAGACGCCGATTCCTCCAGGCGACGTCTTAGCTGCGATTAAGGCTGCGAACTTACGCGCACACTGGACCCACACCGTGGGCCTGGGATGGCGAATAGCAACGCCGCTTGGTGGTTCACTGGCAATTGATTATGGCTTCCTGCTGAATCCGCCGCAGTTCTTAATACCGCAGCGTGGTCCCAGCGGCGCACCGGACGATTTCACTGGCACTCCGGCAATTTATCGTTTGAAGCGCACCCAGATTCACTTCAGATTTACGCAGACGTTCTAAGACGGGGGAAAAAAGGGGAAAAGGGAAAAAGGGAAAAGGAAGGATGGACCACACGTTATGCTCATGAAAACAACGACCGAGGGCAAGCGAGCGAAGCATTCTTTGAGCATCATTGGTGCGTTGCCGCTGGTTTTTGTCCTTTTTACCTTTTCGCCATTTTCCCTGTGCTCCGGACAGGAAGTAGTCGACAAGTTCGTAGCCACGGTTAACGCAAGTGTGGCTGACTGTGGTTCGACTTGTCTTATCACGTATTCAGACCTGCTATGGCAGCTGGCATTGCAACCCGACACGCCACTCAGCAACCCGTCGTCAGCCGATTTGAATCGAGCGTTGAATTTGGTGATAGACCAGCGTTTGATTTTGCAGGAAGCGGAAAAACTGCCGTCCATCGCGCCCACCGCTGCTGAAGTGACGGCGGCGCGCAACGAACTGGTGAAGGCGTTTGCATCGCCGGGCGAGTTTCAACAACGCATTCAGTTAGTGGGACTGACCGCTGAGAAGCTCGATGAAATTCTTGAGCAGCGCGTGCGGATCGAAAAGTATCTCGACTTCCGCTTCCGCAATTTCGTAGTGGTCACCGAAAAAGAGATCGCTGATTATTACAAAGACATCTATGTCCCGCGTTTAAGGACGCGTTCGCCCGGTCAAATCGTGCCCACGTTAGAAGAAGCCCGCACTGCTATTGAACGCACGTTGACTGAAGCCAAAATTGAAACTGACACGGATTCGTTCCTCGACACCGCTCGTGAACGCGCCGACGTTGTGATTCTCAATCCGGTTTAATGTTTAGTTAGGCGGGGCGCCGCAGATAGCCGCGAAGCTGTGGTGGGGTCGCTTTGCGCAGTAATGCGCTCTTGGCCTTCCACTCGGTCGCGCGTGTAAGTTCAACCAGGAACCTCGTTTCACCCGATTCCAACACCGCTACAGGCTCACCGTTGTAATAAAGAATCCGATTCGACGTATGCGCCGTGATTCGCGGGCCGGGCGTGATGATGCCGACGAGATTCAAGGGATCTGCAGCGCTAATCGAGATCATATTCTCGCCCGTGACCGCCGGCTCGTTAGAGATCATGCCGCGCGTCATTGAATCTTCAGCGCCAAGAGGGGATCTAAAACCGAAGTCCATAGTTCCGGCATTGGCTCGCCTAATCGCTCGCAACATGCCGACTGCTTCGGGAAGGGCAAACTGTTCGCCCGAGATTCCGCCAACAAAGCGTCCACCGCGAATCTCGCCGCGCGCTTCCAGCCGGTGGTAAATGCGCAGCAAGACGCGCCATGGCAAAGCGATGCCTTCGCGTTCCAGCAAACGTTTGAAGACAACGCCATAGCGTACCAGCAACGTGCGCGCAATCTGTTCTGCGTCTTCGGCAGAAATGTCGGCGTCTATGGAATTATTCCGGTTGGACTCGCTTGAAACCGTTTCCCGCTGTAGCAGTGACCAGCGTCCTGCGCTCGACATGTCGTAGGTGGGGCGCCCGTGTTTTCGTCGCGCCGCTGCCTGGGTCTTCCGGCTTGCTGGAGTCAGCAGAGCGCGCAGTCCGGTGAAGCTGTCGGAAATGACCAGCCCGTTGGCAACTAACTCCGCGAGTCCTTCCTCAACTTGTGCGCGTAACAGTTTTGTTCCCGTTACGATGTCGGAGAAGAACGACGCACCGCGCGTAGCAAGATAATCATGAACGCTGCTGGTCGTGCTGGAGAATTCCAGCTCACTCACCGCCGGGCGCGGAAACACAGCGTTCCAGACTGCAAAATTACTGCGTCGCAGTAGCGCGATCGGGGTGTTACGAACCGGCGCTGCACCGCGGGTGCGTTCATTTCCTTCGGCGTTAGCGGGCCGTGCCGCGGCTGGCGGTGTGAGCCTGGCCCAAACTACCTCTCCCGACAGGCACAACGCGTCGAGCCATGCAGGATCATATTCCGCCAGTCGACTAGGGAAAATTTCTCCTTCCCATGCCGCCGCCGGAGCTTCGAAGCCTTCCAGCTGTTCGATGATGGCGCGCAGGCTTTCCTGTCCCTCCATTTGATGCTCAGGCGCGACCTTCTGCCAGGCCAGCAAGTAACGAATAAAATCAGCCGTGGAAACTGGTTCGATTTCCTGTCGCAGGCGATTAAGGGTGTAACTATGAATACGCGCCAGCAGTCGTCGCGCACTCCATTCGGTTTCAGCACTGCCCGGACTGAATTGACCTCTGATGACGAAACCTTCAGCTTCAAGTTTCAACAATCCCAACTCAATATCATTCGGAAATAGTCCGGAGGAAGCAGCTTGCTCGGCAATCGTGACAGGTCCAAGGCCTTCGAGCCGGCCACGAAGAATTTCAACCAGCGCGTTTTCAAAGGACCACTCGACTTTGGCGAACATTTCCGGCGCCACAATCGGTGGATCAAGAGTGGCGGCAGGATAGACTACCTGCAATTGCGGCAGACGTTCGGCGGCGACCCATAATTTCACTCCGTTGACGGAGAGCACCGTCGCGCGCCGATCGTTCTTGAGTTCTTGAAATAACGACTGCCACTCCGCACCTTCTCGATCAGTTATGAATCCCAGTTCGACAAGTGCATCGTGCAGCTCGTCCGCATTTTCCACGCGCGGCCAGGCCTCATCACGAACCCGATCGATCGCCGCCTGATCGAGTTTTCCCATGTCTTTAGCTGTTTGGGGATCGAGCCAACGCCGTTGCTGCACGGCCCGGGTGCGACGTTCTTCAAGCGGCGCATCGTCAAGATAAGCGTAGGGCCGCGCGTTCAGTATTTCCTGCGCCAGCGGCGAGGCTTCGATCACATCGCGCGCGAAAAGGTTCTTTTCATTTTGTTCGATCGATTTAAGCAAACGCTCCAGACTGTCGATGTCCATTGCTTCTTCAAGGCAGTCCTTGATTGTTTGCGATACCAGAGGATGGGTTGGAATTTCGCGTTCTCCGGTGGGCAAATTTTCGAAGCAGGCGACCTGATCAGGAAAGACGGCCGTCAACAAATCTTCTGCGTCCATGCGTTGCAACTGCGCCGGGATCTTCTTGCCGCCACGACGACGAAGCACAGCAAGCGAGCGCGTCACGTTCCAGCGCCAGCGAATATTCCACATTGGTGCGTCGAGCAACGCCTGACACAAAAGCTGTCTTACTGTGTTGGAGTTCAGATAGTGAAAGACTTCTTCCAGCGGAAAGCTATGAGTTGGCCCCAGCGACAGTACGACCGCGTCTTCAGTTGCTGCCGCCTGTAATTCAAAATTGAACTTGCGGCAGAAGCGCTTGCGCAGTGCGAGGCCCCAGGCGCGATTCAGCCGGCTGCCAAAAGGTGAATGCAGAACTAACTGCATGCCGCCGCTGTCGTCGAAAAAACGTTCCAGCACCAGATTGTCCTGCGTCGGCATTACACCCAGCACAACCTTGGCGCCCGCCAGGTACTCAACGATTTGTTCCGCCGCTGCCTGGGAAATCCCTACTTCGGCGGTCAGGTATTTGATCGCCGGTTCCAAAAACAAACGCGACTGACCCTCGATGTCGCCGCTACCGTCAACAGCCGCGTCTTCAGTTTCCGATTGCAGGCTGTGGACATTGGACCCTGGACTTTGGACATCGTTCAGGTCTACGAGTTCAGCTACATCCTGACGTAAGCGAGACACGGAAACCGAAAGTTCATGGGACCGTGCCGGCGCCTCCCCAAGCCAGAAGGGAATAGACGGTGGTTGCCCGTGCGCGTCCTCCACGCGGACTTTGCCCTGTTCCACTCGCAACACGCGCCACGATGCATTGCCCAGTTGGAAAATATCTCCCTGCAAACTTTCAATCGCAAAATCTTCATTTACGGAACCGATGACGAGATCACTCGGTTCCAATACGACGGCATAATCCGCCGTGTCGGGAATGGCGCCGCCCGACGTGATCGCCGAAATACGCGCATTGCGTCGACCGCGAATGCGTTTATTCACGGCGTCGTGATGCAGGTATGAAGATCTCTTGCCGCGTTTGGTTGAAAATCCCTCAGCGAGCATCCTCACGATTGAGTCAAACTGCTCACGTGTGAGATTGCGATACGGATACGCGCGGCGCACCATCTGGAACAAACCATCCTCAGACCACTCTTCAGCCGCCGCGGCTGCCACCATTTGTTGTGCCAGAATGTCTAAAGGCAGTTCTGGTATTTCGAGCCGGTCAAGTTCACCGCGTCGTACGCAGTCGATAATCGCGGCACACTCAACCAATTCATCGCGCGACAGCGGAAAAATTCGTCCTTTGGGAAAACCGGCGACGGTGTGATTGGAACGACCAACCCGTTGCAGAAAACTGGCAATCGATCTGGTGGATCCGAGTTGGCAAACAAGATTCACGTCACCGATGTCGATGCCCAGTTCCAAAGAGGCAGTGGCTACCAGAGCGCTCAGTTCCCCGGCTTTTAATCTTTGTTCGGCGGCCAGTCGCTGCTCGCGCGCGAGACTGCCGTGATGCGCTGCGATGTTTTCGTCACCGATACGCTCACCCAGGTGACGTGAAACACGCTCCGCCAGGCGGCGAGTATTGACAAAAACCAGCGTGGTCTTGTGTTGACGAATGAGTTGCGCGAGTCGATCGTAAACTTCTTCCCAAACCTCGCCGGAAATGACGGCCTGCAAAGGCGATTCGGGAAGTTCGATGGCCAGATCAAGTTGACGTGTGTGACCGCTGTCGACGATGGTGCAGTTTGGATTGCCTGCCGCGTCGATGTTTTCAACGCCGACAAGGAAACGAGCAACCTCCTCAATTGGACGCTGTGTTGCTGAAAGACCGATCCTGGTAAGTTTCGAATGACGATCATCGACCGGCACGTTAGAGTTCTGGTGTTGACGGATCAGTTGTTCGAGCCGTTCGATGGAGAGCGCCAGATGCGAACCACGTTTGTCGCTGACTACGGCATGAATTTCGTCCACGATTAGCGTGCGCGTTGTTTCCAACATGCGCCGCCCGCCGTCACTGGTCAGCAGGATATAAAGCGACTCGGGCGTTGTGACTATGATGTGAGGCGGACGCTTGATCATCGCCGTACGCTCGCCTGCGGGCGTGTCGCCTGTGCGCACGAATGTGCGTATGTTCACTTCCGGCAATCCGAGCGCACGCAGCTCCTCTTGAATTCCTGCGAGTGGGAATTGAAGATTTCGTTGAATGTCGTTGCTAAGCGCCTTGAGCGGCGACACGTAAACAACGTGCGTGGTGTCGTCCAGCTTGCCTTCAACGCCCAGTCTTACCAGGTCATCGATTGCTGCCAGGAATGCAGCGAGAGTTTTACCAGAACCGGTGGGCGCTGCGATTAGCGTGTTACGACGCGCCTTTATTGCCGGCCATGCCTGCTCCTGCGGAGGGGTAGGAGCAGGAAAACTTTTCCCAAACCAGCGCGCTACCGCCGGATGAAATAGTTCGAGATTCATAGGGACGGCCATTATACTGCGGTTTAATTCGAATTGCATAGCTGAATCAAGAGCCCAACCATGAAACAGGCGCAATCATTTGGAGAAATCATTGACCGGTTGGAAAGGCATTACGGAAAGGCTGGGAAACCTCGAATTTTAGATGCGTTGGGACTGATTATTTACGAGAACGTTGCTTACCTGGTTCCTGATGAGAAGCGTGATGCGGCGTACCAGGCTTTGCGAAAGGCGGTTGGGCTGAAACCGACGAACATCCTCGCTGCATCGCGTGAAACGCTGATTGAACTGATTCGCATCGGGGGAGTGCAGCCGCAGAGGCGTGCGGCAAGTTGCAGGAAATCGCTCGCATCGTTGTGCACGACTTTTCAGGCAATCTGAACACTGTTCTGAAACTGCCATTGCCGGCGGCGCGGAAAAGACTTCAAGTTTTCCCAGGCATTGGCGTACCGGGAGCTGACAAGATCTTACTCTTCACCGGGACGTATCCCGTATTGGCTTTGGAATCGAATGGATTACGTGTGCTGCTTCGGCTCGGGTTCGGTCAGGACAAGAACAGTTACGCCGCAAGCTATTCGTCGGTACAGGTGGCGCTTTCTGATCAGGTAGGCAGCGACTGCGATTTTCTAGTCGCGGCGCATCAGTTGTTGCGCCAACACGGGAAAGAACTTTGCCGCAGAAACAACCCGATTTGTGAGGAGTGTCCGTTAAAAGACACGTGCAGATATTACCTGCAAATGAGGACGGCCTAACCGAAGGGAGCTTTGCTGGAAAAGTCCATTTTGTTAGGTCGAAGCGATCTCATTAACACCGTGGCTTTAGCCCGGTGTCCCCCATCGTGATTGACGACCTAAACCGTTTCAACGGTTTCCACGGTAACCGTAACGACACTCAATCAAACTGTTTCTTGAACGCTTCAAACATCTGCTGCAACGCCTGCACCTGCGTTTTCAATGTCGCAACTTCCTGCTCGATCTTTTCTATCCGTTCTGCATCGCCACTCTTTCGCCGCACCGGGACAGTAGCTTCAGCAGTCGCTAAGGCTTCCACGTCAGGTGCACCAGACAGCAGGTGAACAAAGCGCACTTCTTTTTGACCGGGCTGGCGCGGCAGACGCATCACCAGCGAATCGCCGTCGCGCGCCATTAGCGAGTTCACGGTGGCTTCAACCTCTTCCAGTCCAGCAAATTCATGCAAGCGCGCGCCGTTGCCGCGGATCTCGCCGATCGTCTGCGGGCCGCGCAACATCAACACACATAACACGGCCACTTCAGGATGACTCAGATGCAAAACTTCCGGCATAACGTGCTTGTATTTAGGGACCCGGCTGGTGCTTCCATAAAAAACGTATGCAAGATTCTTTTCACGCAGACTTTCGAGAGCTTGGAAGACCGTGTCTTCTGAGTGCGAGGTGACGGGATTGCGGTTGTTTTTCTGATTGCAGGCGAGGGTCAGCGCGTTGAGCGTTAAAGGGTAGTACTCCGGCGTGGTTAACTGTTTCTCCACCAGCGCTCCCAAAACTCGCACTTCGACCTCAGTTAACTGCGTAATCAAGCGTCTTGGTTCCTTCTGGCATTTGCTGTGGCAAAAAATTCTGCAAGAACTTTTTCTAACTGATTGGGTTGTTTGTATTCACGCACGGTCACGGCCTCGCAGCCGGAGATCATCGCAGAAAGCGCACGCCTGAGTTGCGGTCGGTACAGGCAAAGTACGCGCTTACCCCACTCCGTGGCTTTGCCGATTTCGTAGCCGACGCCAAGGCTCGGTGTGGTAACTTCGGCTACCAGACAATCAGCTCGTTTGAGCCACGCGAGATCGCGATCATGGATCCGGCAATCGCCGATATCCTGACCAAGAACACCCATTTCAGTGTCAGCGACATGCTCGGTCAATACTTCGCCAAAGCTTCGCAACTGCCGCACGATTTCATAATACAACGCCGCGTCGTCGCGCCCACCGCGAATCGCTCCCGCAAAATAGATTTTCATTCAGAGTTCACTTTGCGCAGCGGAAGCCGGAGGTCATCCAGCGCTCGTGCGCGTGAAAGAAGTTTCGATAAGTTGAACGAATGTGTACCTGCGGAGTCGCAAACGAGCCGCCCCGCAAAACCTTCTGGTTCACGAACCACTTGTCGTTGTATTCATCAAACTCCGACTTGAAGCCGGGATAGGGAACATAATCAGACGTAGTCCACTCCCAGACGTCCCCGATCATTTGCTGGCAACCTTCCGCATTGGCGCCGTCAGGAAACGCGCCGATTGGCGCCGGTGACCAAAGTCCGTTTTCAAAAAGATTGGCGCGCGAGCTATCGACGCCACCGTTTCCCCAGGGGAATTCGCGGTCACTGTTGGTAGCCGCGTTTTCCCATTCAGCCTCGGTAGGCAATCGTTTGCCGCGCCACTTCGCAAATGCGGAGGCTTCAAAAAAACTCGCGTGGCAAACAGGTTCGCTGGCTTTACTCTTCACCGGATGCAGACCCGCAAAGTCGCGAATCATCCATTCGCGATCGTGCTGTTCCCAGTAAAGAGGAGCTTGCCAGCCTTCGCGATTAACCACTTCCCAACCTTCAGAAAACCACCAACGAAAGTTCTTATAACCGTTGTCCTCGATGAAATCGAGAAAGTCGGCGTTGCTGACCGGCGCACGATCAATCGAGTAATCCTGTAAAAAAACCTGATGCGCAGGCTTCTCATTATCAAAAGCGAAAGCACGACCGGTGACGGGCGACCGCCGACCGTTGTTGTTTCCATAACCCAGCCAGAACAATCCACCGGAGAATTCGGCCGCCCCTTCAACCTTGACCTTTGGTGACGGCGCCTGTTTCACCGGTGCGTCAAACTGATCGCAAAGAAGATGCTTGATGTCGTAAACGAGCAATTCCTGGTGTTGCATCTCGTGCTCGAGACCGAGCCGAATCAGAGCGAGCAGTTTCTCCGCATCCGGATGTGCTTCAAGCGAGTGCAACAGCGTGCTCATGTGTTCATCAATGTGTTTGCGATACTTAACTGTGTCGCGCACAGTAGGCCTTGATTTTGTGCCACGCTTCGGACGTTCAATACGCGCGCCAAAGCCTTCGTAATAGGAATTGAAGTACCAAAGATATTCCTCTGAATAAACTTTGTATCCCGATTGATAGGCTTGCAGGAGGGTTTCGAAAAACCAGGAGGTGTGGCCGATGTGCCAGCGTGGCGGACTCATGAACTCCGCGGTTTGAACGACGTAGTCTTCTATTTCGAGCGGGGCGACAATTTCCATCGTTCGCGCGCGGACTGATCGATAGAGCTCGGCAAGTTCGGGCGTCGTGCTGTCTATGGAATGTTGAACTTGAGAAGCCATTACTGCTCCGAACAACTGTACTGCCTAAAGTCTAACCGCGCACAACAACCTGAACAAAACATGACCGAACACTTAACGCCACTGGTTATTGAACCACTATCGAACGAGGCTCTTTTTGTCGTACCGCGGCGATAACCATTGCTTGGGGATAGTTGTCTCGCAATTGTTTTAGCAGTCGCTCCGATTTGTCCTCGGCAACGGCGATCAGCATCCCGCCAGCGGTCTGCGGATCATAAAGCAACCGTCGCAATTCCGTGCTGACTGAATCACTAATCGAAATATCACCTCCAACATACTCGCGATTGGTTTTATCGGCGCCGGTGATAATCCCGGCTGCCGCCAATTCACGCGCGCCATCGAGCAGCGGTACTTTTGCTGAGTCGATTTCAATGGTCACGCCGCTGGCGCAGGCCATTTCCCAGGCGTGTCCCAGCAAACTAAATCCAGTTACATCCGTCGCGCCTTTTATGCCGAATTCGCGCATCGCTTCAGCTGCGTGACGTCCCGGGGTCAGCATCGTTGCCACCGATGCGGCTTCAACTTCAGTTGATGTTTTCGCTTGCTTAATGCCGGTTGAAATCACACCAGTCCCGATCGGCTTCGTCAGGATGATGACGTCCCCAACTTCCGCACCAGCGTTTCTCGCAATCTTCTCGGGGTGAATAACGCCGGTAACTGAGTAACCAAACATGATTTGTTGATTGTCAACGCTATGTCCGCCAACTAACGTGACGTCGTATTTATTCAGCGTATGCAAGCCGCCGTGCATTATTTCGCCTAGAATCTGAGGATCGACGCCTTTCTTGGGAAAACAGGTTATGGCCAGTGCCGTCAGCGGTGTTCCCGCCATCGCCCAGACGTCGTTGATTGAATTGAGTGCGGCGATTTGTCCGTAAACAAACGGATCGTCAACGATGGGCGTAAAAAAATCGACAGTTTGCACCAGCGCGAGATCGTCGCGAAGTAGATACACCCCGGCGTCGTCGGCTTGATCGAAGCCTACTAGAAGGTTTTTGTCATAGGGCTGGGTTGGTAGCCCGCTCAACACCTGAGCGAGTAAGCTCGGTGAAAGCTTAGCCGCTCAACCCGAGCACGAAACCATCTCAGTAAGACGCATCGCGAAACCTCCTTTCCTATTAACTTAAGCTATACGAACAGACTTGTTTATATCATCAACCATCCGAAGTTCGCATCGCGAAGAGATTTCTAGGAAAATAAGACGCGAAGAACCGACGAAAACGCGGATTAGAAGAACTAAATCAATTGTGTTTCGCCGGTTCAATAAACAGTCCGCGCAGATCTGCGTCACTCGGCGGCAAAAACATGAAGAAAATCCGCATCGGTCCGGCCGGTTGGGCTTACAAAGATTGGGAAGGAATAGTTTATCCGCAGAAGCCGGGGGCAAAGTTTGATCCGCTGGAATATCTCGCCAGGTTTTTCAACACAATTGAAATCAACAGTAGTTTCTACCGGCCGTTCACGCCAACGACTGCAAAATCATGGTTAAGCCGCGTTGCGGATACACCTGATTTCGCTTTCACGGCCAAGCTGTACCGAGTTTTCACACACGAACGCGGCAAAGCGACAGCAGACGACGAGAAACAGGTGCGCCAGGGACTCGATGCGTTGGAACGAAAAGGGAAACTGGGCGCATTGTTATTGCAGTTTCCCTGGTCCTTCAAAAACACGCTCGAGGAACGCGCCTACCTCGTCAAATTAATCGACCGCTTCAAAAACTATCCGTTAGTTCTGGAAGTGAGGCACACATCGTGGAACGTGCCGCAGATTTATGAATGGTTGGAAGAGTCGGGCGTGGGAATTTGCAACGTTGATCAGCCGCTGTTCGCGAAGTCGATTAAACCGGCAGAATTAACGACGTCACAGATCGGTTATGTGAGGTTACACGGAAGAAACTATCAGGATTGGTTTCGAGAAAAAGCGCCGCGAGACGACCGTTACAACTACCTTTACACCGTCGATGAGCTCGAGCCGTGGATTTCCAGAATTAAGGAGATTGCCGCCAAGACGAAAGAAGCGTACGTGATTACCAACAATCACTTTCGGGGCCAGGCCGTCGTAAACGCACTCGAAATCAAAGCGACGCTTGACGAGGAACGAGTGCCGGCGCCGGCCCCGCTGTTTCAGAAGTATCCCCGGCTCGCAGAGTCCGCTATCCCCGAACCGCGAGAAGCCGAACCGACGCTTTTTTAGTTAAGCGAAGTTGTTTACAGGTTACGCAGATTAGAATCAAAAGGGCGAGTTTTTCTCCAAAGAATCGCCCAACCTGGCTCTCTGAATACTTAATCTGGGTCGCTGTTTAATTTGCGAATGATCTAACTAGTCGCTCCCTGCGCGACCATCTGCGCAAAAGAAACGGGCAAGCCATCAGGATCAATAGCCACCGCGAGTCGAATACCTTCGTTTTCCCGCTGCGTTGGTGGCATCACAAACCGAATCCCTTTGGCCTTCAACTCCTCGTAAGTCTTATCGACGTTTTCCACATTGAAACCGATTGAACAGTGGCCTGCCTGTTTGGAAGGATCACCAGCAGGCGGTCCCGATGCCGGCACGCCGCCGCCATGCAGCGCCAGAGTAGTCGAGCCAGTTTGAAACTCAGTCCATTCAGGACTTTGAAACTTCAACGGAATCCCGAGCTTATCGCGATAAAACTCCACTGAAGCATCCATGTTAGAGACAACAACCATCGTGTAATCAATTTGCTTAAACATTTTCCCTCCGATTTACTTCTTGCGATTCTTGCCGTCGCCGGTGGCGACGAGGATATCGAACTCATCTTTCGTCAACGACATTACTGAAAGCTGCGACTGCCGTATTAATGGAAGTTGGCTAAGCCGCTTGTCGTAACGAATAGCAGCGAGGGGGACCGGGTTCTTCAATGGCCGGATTGGTTTTAAGTCGACGGCTACCCACTGTTCGTCGCCGCCGGTCGGATCTGTGTACGCGCTCTTTGCGACTTCAGCAATTCCCACGACGGCCTTCTCTTTTCCGGAATGGTAGAACAACACGCGCTCGCCGTTTTGCATTGCCCGTAGGTTATTGCGCGCTTGATAGTTTCTGACTCCAGTCCAATCAGTGCGACCATCTTTTACGAAATCGCTCCAAGAATATGCTTCTGGCTCCTGTTTGACCATCCAGTAACCGGCAGCGGACTTTTTCTTAGCCTTTGATGGCGTCGACTTCGTTGCAGTTTTTGTTTTCATGGGGGCTCGCTACGCTAGTGCTTTTAGTTTGTTAGAATCAGGTCAAACAATCAATCATGGAGAAACACAAAATGCCCAAAGAGGGATCTATTGCACCTACGTTCACGGCCAAAGACGGAAATGGCGACACGGTAAAGCTTAAGGACCTTCGCGGTCAAAGAGTGGCGCTTTACTTCTACCCCAGGGATGATACGCCCGGCTGTACCAAGGAGGCTTGTTCGTTTCGCGATGCGTTTAGCGACTTTAAGAAGCGAGGCATAAAAGTTCTTGGCGTTTCTATTGACAGTGAGGCCTCACACAAGAAGTTTGCCACCAAGTACAAACTTCCTTTTACGCTGATTTCGGATCCCGACCATTCAATAGCGGACTCGTATGGTGTTTACGGCGAGAAGAAGTTCATGGGTCGCACTTACATGGGCGTGAAGCGAACAACCTTCTTGATCGACGAAAAGGGTCGGATCAAGAAGATTTTCGAAAAAGTTAAACCCGAAGAGCACGCTCAAGAGGTTCTCGACGCGTTTGACGAGTAACTCCTGGGCTTTAGAACCGGCCGGAGGCGGGTTAGGCTGCCACCCACCCGCCTATCTTTTGCGGATCCTCGCCCTCAGGATTCCGGCCCGGCATTAACCCTGGTATGGCACTGAAAGAACCCGGCACGTCGCCCTTGCGCGGCGGTATCACTGAGGCTTCCTCTCGTAAGGCTAGTTCGGCCGACTCATTAATGAAATAGTGTCGCGTATTATCGATAATTTGCGTTCGTATCTCGCGCGTCCACAGCAAAAGGTTGGCCAGAGCCTCGCCAACCTCGTCGTCACCAAGTCCGGCAACTTTGCGAATCTCTTTTTGTGTTCTCGATCCCTTCCGAATTGCTTCCCGGACGCGTTCGACAGGCGACAACTTGCTCATGAAGCGCGAATAATTTGCCGGGGATGAACCCTCTGGTTGTGAATTCCAGCTACCCTCGGGCAGGGACTGACTTGAGTATCGTTTGCGAGCGGAACGGTATTCCTTAAGTGCTTTGCGGCTATCAGTTACTTTCTTGCGGATGCAAGTCTTGCAATAAAGATTTCTGCCATCTTTTCGTGCGCGACAAATTCCAAAATCAGCCAGCGGCAAATTTTGCGCACAAATAGGGCAGTACTTCTCGGGGGCTACCACTTGTTGACTCATTATCCAGACGCTCCAATCGGTGATTCTTCGCCGGAAGACAACACTAGTCCCACCGGGACTGTGAGGTTTCTTCCCGGTCATGATGATTGGCGTTGAGTTGATTGCTGGCGAAGGGACCCTACTGTATTAGGGATTCGCCTCGGATTGCCAGAGCTTCTTCAATCTCTAGAAGGGGGCTCACAAAACCTGACGCGGTGCGAGAGTGGATCAGCGGGGGCCGTTCAAAAATTTATGAGAGCAGGTAATCCACTAACGCTTGCTGTTCAGGTTTGACTTCAACTCATCACATCGGGCAATCATTCGCTTCCAGCGAGGGAGTCGCATTATAGTGATCGAAAAAAATTTTTCAAGTGCAAATTCAATCTGCGTTGGTCCATAACGTTATTTTGATAAAAAATTTCTTTCCTGTTTTAGAAGTCAATTTTTCGCGACGCAAACACCTCTATTGCGAGAAGATATAAGATCGCATAAAGAAGAATCTTAATCGCCGACGACTTCAATTTTGATCGATTTGTATTTTTTGGCCCGCAAATTTTCCTTGAAAAGTGAAAGGTTTGTTTGCGAACACAAATTGTTCGCCGTCTGTTTCGCGCAATAAGTTCCACTCATCAGCCTTTGGTCCTACCATGGGTAGACAAAATGAAAATGCTTGCGATTCAGTTGGCGCGCGACTCAACGAGATTTACGATCGGTCAACCGATAAACAAATTTTAGTCCTGACCAGATATCGTTGATGGCGCAAACTTTCACATCAACCAAACCGGCAGCGAGACCGATTTCACGCACCGAGTTCTCTGATAGATCAGTAACAACCCCGGAAGATTTCTTCGGCCACGCAATCCACAGCATTCCATTCTGATGAAGCTTGCGCGCGAGCTTGGGGAATTCCTGTTTCAGTTGTTTCTGAGATTCAACGAAGAACAGAATCAAATCGAGCGGGGACGCCAGTTTTTGTTGTGACATTTTTACGTTTGCCGGAAGCTCGCCCAATTCATTTTGGAAACCCCGCGGCGCGTTAACAAGCGCTGCGCGAAAGCCTTCTTTAAAACCTAACTTTCGCGGCAGCGGCGTTCCGGAATAACCAGCCATGGCGTTAACCCCCTCCAAACAAACAGCAAATGCACGGCGACGCGGTCAAATCACCATAACTTCAACAGTTTCCACCAGGTAAAGCCTAGTGCGACCCAGATCGAAATCGTTGTGATGGAAACAATTAAGCCCAGTCTCCACCAGGTGCTTTGTTTCAAGTAACCGGCGCCAAAATAAATCGGACCCGGTGTGGTACCAAAATGGGTTAAGGAAGCGTCGAGATTAGAGAAATACGCCAGCGACAACACTGCGAGATAAGCAGGCGCTCCGGCTGCGAGAATAACTATCAGGAACGGTGTGTACATCGCGGTGGCATGCGCGGTAATACTGGCAAAACCATAGTGCGCATAAAAGTAAACTAACAAAAGGACCGCGAGTGCTACCCACCATTTCCAGCCTAGCGTGAAACTTGCGGCGGTTTCCGCGAGGCGTTTTGTAATGCCAGTCCCGCCCAAAGCTTCGCCCATCTTCACCAATCCGCCATACCAAATGAAAACGCTCCAGGCGCCTTTTTCCGTAATCACATCTCGCCAGGATAAAACGCCGGACAATAACAGTATGCAGATTCCCAGGAGCGCCACAGCAGCGTAATGGATGTGGTGCAGAGTGCTGGTCATCCATAGCCCGGCCACTAAGGCGAAGACAAGCAACATTATCCTTTCCCCCGAGTTCGTACGCCCCATACGCTTCAGCTCGTCCGCGGCTAGTTGTGTGGCGGCAGGAGTGTGCTTTATCTCAGGAGGAAAAATGCGGTAGAGCAACCAGGGAACAACAAGTAACGACACGACGCCCGGTACTATTGAGGCCAGGAGCCAACGACTGTAAGTCAGTTCGATGCCTGTTACTTCTTGTGCAAATTTCGCAATCAAAGCATTTGAGACTTGTCCCGTGAGGAACATGGCGGAAACGATGACATCACATTGATAAACGGTGATCATAAGGAATGCGCCAAGCCTCAACGCCGAGTCACCCGGTCTGGAATCGTAAGCTTCGGCAAGACTCTTCGCTACCGGGAACAGGATGCCGCCTGCTCGGGCGCCATTAGATGGGATGAACATGCCCAACAACGCGTCAGTCGAGATCAAGGCGTAACCCAAACCGAGCGAGCGTTTCCCTAGTGCTTTGATAAACATGAAAGCGATGCGACGCCCCAGACCCGTCTTTAACATCCCCCGCGACATCAGAAATGCAGCCAGGACCAACCAAACAACAGGATCTGCATAACCAGCCAAAGCTTCGTCAACGGGCATAGTTCCCGTAAGCGCCAGTGCTGCGACGCCGATCAAGACGACCGCACCACCAGCGATAGGCTGGACGATCAAGCCAACGACCGTTGCAATGAAAATGGCGAGTAAATGCCACGATTTGGTGCTGATGCCAACCGGAACCGGCAGCAATAGGACGAACAAAGCCGCCGAGAGAACTATTGCCCATCGCACCAACCTGGTTTTGGGAGTGATTAGGTCTTCTGAGACTTCCGACGACTCGGCGAGTTGCTGGTTACCGGGGGGTGTTTGCAATGCTTGAAATCCTTGTCCAGTGACCCAACGGCACTGGAGCTGATGGAATCAAAATGCAATGGGGGATACTATCACGTTATCGCTTTGTTCAGCCGAAGGTTAGCCCTCGCAGGTGTTGGGTTAGCAAATCCTTCAAGGGGATTGGATCGTAGATATAGTAACGAGGCGTGGAAGACCAATGCATTTACGAAAGCCAGCAGATATCAAGTCGAGCGAAATAACCGACCAGAGCACATATCTTAATCGGCGCAAATTCCTGCAAGGCGCGGCTTTGTTAGGAAGTGCGGTCGCTACTGGAGTCGTTTATCGAAAATTGAATCCTGTATCAGTTGAAAAACCGAAAGGTGAAGAGCTCGTGGTCGCCAACCCGAATTCAGGCGACCGGTTGAAGGATGGTTTTACCACGAACGAGAAACTCACCTCGCTTGAAGACATCACTAACTACAACAATTTCTACGAGTTTTCGACCAGCAAGCAAGGAGTGGCAATTGAGGCGAAGAACTTCATAACGCATCCCTGGAACGTATCAGTCGGTGGCCTGGTCAACAAACCGAAAACTTTTGGCCTTGAAGAGCTGCTTCGCTTTCCTTTGGAGGACAGGATTTATCGACTTCGCTGCGTTGAAGGCTGGTCAATGGTAATTCCCTGGATTGGATTCCCACTGGCGCAACTACTGAATCAGACTCAACCGTTGTCGCAAGCGAAATATGTGGCGTTTGAGACGTTGTATGACCCAAAGCGCATGCCAAATCAGAACACAGGGGTCCTTGACTGGCCTTACGTGGAGGGTCTGCGTCTGGACGAAGCGATGCATTCCCTCACCATCCTCGCTACCGGCCTTTACGGCGAAACTATGCCGCCGCAAGACGGTGCTCCCATCCGTTTGGTAGTGCCATGGAAGTACGGTTTCAAGAGCATCAAGTCGATCGTCAAAATAACGCTCGTGGCAGATGAGCCCCCTACGACGTGGAATTTGCAGGCTCCCAATGAATACGGGTTTTATTCGAATGTAAACCCGAACGTACCGCATCCACGTTGGAGCCAGGCCGAAGAGCGGCGCATTGGCGAACCTGCATTTACTGCGCGAGAAACCCTGCTCTTCAATGGTTACGGAGCGCAGGTGGCGCATCTCTATGAAGGAATGGACCTGAAGAAGTATTTTTGATTGCCGATTTCCGCTTTCCGATTGCTGGTTGCGGGGATTACCGATCACTGACCATGAACCACTGGCCACTGGCCACCGGCAATCGGCAATCGACACGAACCGTTGTGAAGAATCGTAGTTTTTTCAAGGCCATCGTTTTCGTAAACGCTCTCGTTCCGCTGGGGCTGCTGTTGTGGGATGTTTTGCGTAAGCAGACCGGCGCAAATCCCGCTGAATATGTCACGCGCACCACGGGGATGCTAACGTTTGTCTTTCTGATGTTGACGCTAGCGGTCAGCCCAATCCGAAAGACATTCGCGTGGAACTCCGTTATCAAAGTCCGGCGAACATTGGGACTGTTTGCGTTTTTCTACGGAATTCTTCACCTAATGACCTACGTCGGTTTTGATCGGTTTTTCAACTTCGCAAGCATTCCGTCGGATGTCGTGTCGAGACCCTTCATAACTTTTGGCATGTTGGCGTTCTTCCTGATGATTCCGCTGGCTATCACCTCAACTAACAGCATGGTCAAACGACTCGGGGGAAAACGTTGGAACCTCTTGCACAAACTCGTTTATTTGTCTGGGATATCGGCTGCGTTACATTTTTGGTTGTTTGTGAAATCCGACAAACGTCTACCTCTGACCTTTGGTTTCATTCTCTTGTTGCTGCTGGCCCATCGCTTGTTCGTTAGGTTCTACGCGCCGGCGCAAGTTCGTCGCCAAACCTGAAACTAACTGGCGCGCAAAGTTTTCTCTTTCGACGGCTGACCGCGGCCCGGCAAAGGCTAACTGACAGCCTGAGCTGCCTTCGGCTAGAATTCCAAAGCAATGAGTAATCCCCTGACTCGTTTCTCGAACCGCGTCGACAACTACGCTAAGTATCGGCCGAGCTATCCCGCGGCAACACTTCAACTGCTTGCCTCTTGTTGCGGGCTCACTCCTAACTCGGTTATCGCTGACGTCGGTTCGGGCACTGGCATTTCCGCAGAACTGTTCCTGAAAAACGGCAACGCGGTGTTTGCCATTGAACCGAATGATGCTATGCGCGCGTCGGCGGAAGCGAGACTCAAGGCATATCCAAACTTTAAGAGCGTCAATGCGGTCGCCGAAGAAACGCGACTTCCCGATCAAAGCGTTGACATTGTCATCGCAGCACAAGCGTTTCACTGGTTTGATCGCAGGAAAGCCAAACAAGAGTTTGCGCGAATCCTGAAACCGCACGGGTGGGTCGTGCTAATCTGGAACGAACGACGGTTAGACTCGACGCGCTTCCTGCGGGGATACGAGGATCTGCTACTGCGACACGGAGTCGACTATCAACAGGTTAGACACGAAAATGTTGAATCAGAAATCGCGGACTTTTTCGCTCCCAACGCATTTGGCTTGAAGATACTTGAAAACGTTCAACATTTAGATTTTCCGGCCCTCAAGGGTCGATTACTTTCTTCGTCGTACACGCCAGACGTTTCCCATCCGAGCTTCGCAGTCATGTTGAACGAACTTGAAGAATTGTTTAATGCGACTCAGGCAAACAAAACTGTCGCTATTGAATACGAAACCAAGATTTTCTTTGGTCAACTTTCGTAATCGAGATGAACCTAACCAAGTCGGCGCAACATTTGGGTGGCATCCTTGAAGTCACATTGCAAAAGGTTAGGTATTCATTGCGTGGGCGGTTTTCGCACGCCAACGAACAACAAATACTCGCCAGGTACATACAACAGCTGCTGCCGCCCACGTGGCCCAGGACGGTGGTCGACGTCGGCGCCGGGAATGGCGTCCGTTGGTCCAATAGCTATGCGTTGGTGCTCGCCGGTTGGCAAGCTTTGGGAATTGAAGCCGATCCGCAGAAATATGCTTTGCTTGCAAACGTGTACAACAAATTTTCAAAAGCCAAAGCAGTAAACGCGCTGGTTGATCCCGGTAACATCAGTTCACTGCTTCGCAATTTTGGAATTGAAAGAAATTTTGGCGTGCTGTCATTGGATATTGACGGTAATGACTTTTGGGTGCTCGACGCAATCCTGAACAACTTCCGTCCGGGATTGGTGGTGAGTGAAATTAACGAAAACATTCCCCCACCGCTCCGTTTTGTGGTGAAATTCGATCCGAGCTTTCAATTGCGTCACCACTTTTACGGTTACTCGATTGCAGCCCTCGAAGATCTTTGCCAGAAACATGAGTATGGAATCCTTGAGGTGGAGTACAACAATGCTTTTCTGGCGCCCAAGGAACTGGGAAAGGAACACTTTCAGGACGCCGAAACGGCATACCGCAAGGGTTATCTTGAACGTCCGGATCGTAATGAACGTTTTGCAGCTAATCTCGACATGGAGGCGTTGCATTCAATGACACCACAAGCAGGTGCCTTGTTTGTGGAGCAGTTTTACAAGTCAGAAGCGGGAAAATTTTACGTGGCGACGAACAAAGATGATTTTCTCCGATCAATGTCGGCCGCGCATTCTGGTGTTAGCCCATGACTGAAAACCGACGAAACGACGAGCGAATCGCAACCAACTTTACAGCCCGGTGGGGTGGTTTGGCGGGCGATCACGAGGGACGCATCGAGGACCTTAGTTTGGGTGGTTGTTTTGTGAACACGCCGACCCGAGCCGAAGTGGGTGAAATAATTGGCGTGGAGATGAAATTGCCAACAGGCGAGTGGTTGGCGTTGCGTGGCGAAGTATGCTCTTGCCAGCCCGGAATTGGTTTCGGTTTGCTTTTCAGTTTTCTCACCGACGAGGAAGAACAGACCTTGCGAGAACTGGTCGGCTAGGCTTCATCCGGCCGGTTGGATCGCTAGACGCTGAATGACGGCGTTTGCCCGCGCCAAATCAGCACGCGTGAAGTTTGCGTTAGGTTGAAACGCGCTGTCAGCCTGAATTAGCCCCTTCGAAATCGCAACCGCAACGTAACCTCTTAGCACGCTCGGAATGCTGGAGGCGTCCGCGTAGCTAAGAACTATTCCCGCTTGAGATTCCGCCAGCGACCGAAATCCGGCGGCGCGCACCAATGCAACAGTAGCAGCTAAGCGAGTGACGTTATCCAGCGGGCGAAATGCCCCACCATTGGCAACATCAGTAAACAATGGTCCATTCGGAGCCGCTTGGACGCTTTCCACAAATAACATTGTGTTTGCATCTTTAACGTCAGCATAAGTGGAATGACCCGGCAAGTACTGCGGCACTCGCCCACTACGCACCATAGTCGATGCTAATTCAACACGCGACACTCCGAAGTCGGAAGCGAACGATGAGCCGATGGGCCATATCGTAAATGTCCTCAGTCCCTGATAGATGTCTGTTTGCAGGCTTGGACCGAGCGAACGAAGATCGTTTAGCGCGACGAAAGATGCCTGGGTAACATCCAGCACTGCATAAAACTTCTGCGCCGTTGTCAACAAACCCGAACTGTTCTGAATTCTTACCCTATAAGTCCCGGGCAACAGCGTCGTGAGCGTGATCACTTCATGCTGACCATTCAGCGCAATCGTGTTGCAAGTATTCGATTGACCTCGCAAAGTACCCGACAGATCGTAAACAGAAACCGACAGATCGTTAAGACTTGCGAGCGGACCCCATGAAACCTGCAACGACGCGGCAATTGTGCGGTCGGGAATCGTCACCGTGCTGTCAAGATACCCGCCCGGTTGGACTACTCCCGAGAATTGCACCGGCGAGTTGTTGGTGAAGGACACTTGATTTCGATCAACTGTCCCACGCCAGGCGCCGATGCGACGGTCCGGAAATGCGGCTTCGATCACGGCGGCATGCGTGTTTAGCATCCCGGAACCGACTTCGTAGTTGAAATAGGGCGGCAACGGCGTTGCAGTGCGTTGCAAAATGTCTTTTACCTGCGCCGGCGTGAGGTTTGGATTTGCTTCCAACATGAGCGCAATAGTGCCTGCAACCTGCGGTGCAGAGAAGCTAGTGCCGTTCGCGGTGGTGTAATACGGGAGTTCAGTAATGCTGAGCCGCCGGGCATCGGCGCCTGCCAATCCCTCGATACCCGTCACGTTTGAAACGCCCGAGCCGCGCAAGCTCACCACGGTAACGCCCGGCGCCACCAAACTCGGATGCAACAGCGGATTGCCAATATCACCACGCGAGGAAAAACTTGCGAGTCGTCCCTGGGTGTCAGTTGCGCCAACACTGACTACCCACGGCGCAGCAGCGTAAGAATTCAATGTGTGCGCGCCGGGACCGGTATTGCCCGCAGAGAAGACAACGTTAATTCCCGCATCGGTCAACATTTTCGACGCGATATTAACCGGATCGTTCGTGTCAAAAACCGAATTCGCGGAGAAACTGCAATTGACCACGCGCACATTCAAGTTTCGGTTTGCCAACAAATAGTCGAACCCTTCCAGCACATAAAACAAACTCAAATCTCCCGCACTCAGCCCGACCAAATTTGCGCCAGGCGCCACGCCGCTGTACTTGCCAGCCGAACGACTTCCATTGCCGGCTATGACGCCGGCGACAAAGGTGCCATGACCATATACGTTGTCAGTGTTTGGCAGTGATTCAGTATTTATCGGATAGTGAAAACCGACACCAATGCTTTGAGTGTCAGCAAGCTTGATATTCTTTTTAACTCGACCGGACACGTCTGAATGAGTTCCATCAATACCGGTATCGAGAACTGCTACGGTCACATTCCGCCCGCTGACCGGCAATCCATTGTTTGCAGTGGTCAACTCAAGATCGCTCCACGTTCGATCGACGCCAGTCACATTTCGAATTTCTGGTTCGCTGGTTAATGAAAGCGTGCGATTGCCATAAATTGAACGCACGGCCGGCAAGTGGGATATGTCGCACAACTGACGGCGCGTCGCAGTTACGGTCACGACGGGCAAAACTTGATAGCGCGTGCCGCCCAGGACACCCAGGTTTTGCAGGTCAGTTAGGTCTGCACCGGTAGGCAAATGATGGTAAATGATCGCCGCATTGACATTGCTGTCGTCAGTAATTCGATCCAGCATTAAGGCGAGCTCAGGGTCGACACTTTGAATGCCGGTTGGCGCCGCAGGCAGGGCGGTATGAACGAAACCATCGGCACTGGTCATGACGATGCCGTCAGCTCCCGTCATAACAATGCCATCGGCGCCGGTCATGACAATTCCAGTCACGCCAGCAAACTGCAAATTGTTTGGCGTCAGGGAATAGACAACGCCGTCGGCACCAGTGGCACGAACGCTGTCAGCGCCGGTCATCACAATGCCATCGGCGCCCGTTATGACGATCCCATCTGCACCGGTCATCACAATGCCGTCCGCGGCCTGACGTTGCGCGTCATCAGCGCCTGTCATTACGATGCCATCAGCTCCAGTCATCACGATGCCGTTGGGTAGCGTGACTGTTACTGAATTCGCGTGGTACGCAGTGCCATCAGCGGCGGTTATCAGAATTCCGTCGGCACCTGTCATGACGATGCCATCAGCGCCAGTCATGACAATACCGTCAGCACTCGTGGCGTGCACACTATTCGGATAGGTGATGCCATCGGCGCCGGTCGTAACAATCCCATCTGCTCCGGTCATCACGATTCCATCCGCACCCGTCATGACGATGCCGTCAGCGCCGGTCATGACGATGCCGTTAGCGTTGGCGTTCAGGAATCCATCCGCACCCGTCATGACGATTCCATCCGCACCCGTCATGACAATTCCGTCGGCGCCAGTCATAACAATCCCGTTGCTGTTTGAGACGCTCAGTCCTGCGAGCACGGGCGACACGAATAGAAACACCATCAGGCAGATGGCGAGCGTCCGCTGCGTTGTTTGGATCGGATTGGAATGAATCCGCTTGCTTAGCAAACTATCACCTCAGTCGGGCTTCTTGGCGCAGTAGCTAATAACGGTGAGATTTATTGCCGAACCTTGTTTCCTAAAGAGCAAGACCAAACGCCGGTTATAGGTGCGACGTCCACCTGCGGCTTTTCTGATTCGGGCTGGCCCACCCGGGGGCTACCCTTGTCGACGTATAGGCATTCTAGTTTTGCTGACTCATAGATTTGTTGCGCAAATCTTGTCTTTAGATGAACTTGGGGCAAAACGCTCAGTTTTTTGGGGGTTTTGAGGTGGTCATGTTTCAACCGATCAGTTGCTGGTAAAGTTGTTGCGTTTCGGCGCTGGGGTTGACGCCCAGCTCCGCAGTCAGCAACCTGCTGAGATTTTCGTACTGGTCCTTCACCGCTCCACGGTTTCCCAACGCCGCGTGGCCGCGCATCAGCAGGCAGTGAATATCTTCGCGAAACTGGTCCTCGTGCAGAATTTGTTGGGCCAGCTGCATAGCGCGCGGCCAATCGTTCGCGGTTTGGGCCATTCCTGCCAGAGATTCAAGCAGCCGCAGATATTGCTCACGATAATAGGTTCGTTGATCTTCCACCCACGGTTCATAACTCCCTTGCATGAACTCGCCGCGATACAACTTCAGCGCAGCTTCGTATGCGGCGATGCACGCCGCGAAGTTGCGTGCCCGGCGTGCGTTCTCTCCTTCGCCCAACAGGGAATCGAATTGCTCAATGTCGATCTGATAAGAAAACTCCGAATTTAACTGGTAGTCGCCGTCGCGGTAGAGCAGAAAGTTCTGCTTCAACGGCTGATTGCTGTTCAGCGCCTTGCGTATGTGCGACACCGTGGGATGGAAATTCTTCTCCACAGCCTCGAAGTCCGTCTCGCGCCAGAAAGTGTCAATGATTGTGTCCTTCGAAGCGCGATGATGACGGCGAGAAACTATGTAGCAGAAGATGTCGCGCGCGCGCCGGGTGGACCAGGCGTCGCTTGCAAGCGGCCGCGAGGGATCGCGAACAATCTCGACGGGCCCCAGCATGTTGACCTTCAAGTCAGTAACGATCTGTTTGGAAAGTTCTTTTTCGTTAACCAGGATCAGATCAGTTGCTGCAAGCGCCTGCCGCGGTTTTTGAGCTCGCTCCTTCAAGTCGAGCGGCAATAACTCCAGTGCTTCTTCACTCGCAAACAGCTCGGGATACGTGTCGACTTGGCACCCAAGCCAGTATTCGTAGTCGTATCTGACTGCCAGATCGATCGCGCGTTTGAGACCTTCGATCATTTCAGGCTCTCTTCCCAGGTGAAGATCACAAACGGCAAATGCCAAGCTTGCCTGCGCTTCGTAGTAATAAAACCCGTGTTTGTGGAAATACTCGGCCGCAACCTTGAGTGTTTCACGAGCCTGCTCATAGTCCCCATGGGCGGTGAGGATTCGGCCTTGAGTAAGCGAAGCGGTGAAAAACAGTCGCTCGTATTTTTCTTTTTCGGGCAGGCGAGCCGTCAGAAGCCGGTTGATCTGAACTTGCGCAGTTGTTAGATCGCCAACCTGAAGATTTAACAAAGCTCGCTCTTCAAGCAATTCAGTGCGCTCCAGGCTAATTCCAGCCTCGTCATATGTACGCGCGGCGCGCTCGTAGAACTCAGCCGCACGATCAATTTCGCGACGTTCGCGGTAAAGATTGCCGTAAGCTTCGAAAGTTTCCGCTCTTAGGCCCACGAGGTTGAACAGCTGGCACCGTTCGAGCGCACTGTCGAGATGTTGTTCGGTCGCGGCGAAATCTCCTCGATACAAGTAGCAGCGGGCCATGTTGAGGTGCGCCACTGCTTCCTGCGGCATGGGGGCTGCCTGCCCTTCGTTAGGCAGCATGCGACCCAGCCAGCGAAGCGCCTCACCAAAATCTCCGCGCACGCCGGCGGGAGTGCCTAGGTTATGAGCAATCAAACGGACGTAGTGTTCGTCGTTTTGTTCTTCCGCGAGTTGCAATGCTGCCCGGAATTCACGTTCAGCGGTCGCCCACTCGCCCAGGGCGACAAAACAAAGACCTCGAGTATTGCCGCACTTGACGCGTACTACAGAGTCTGTGGCGGTTAAAGTGACCGCGCGGTCAAGATAAGGAAAGGCAAGCTCGCAGTTGCCCTCACGCCGCGCAATTGTGGCCAGCGAATGTAACGCATTGGCTTCACCTTCATTGTCGTTTGCCTCATGCAATAACGTAACGGCGCGGCGTAGCATTGAGGCGGCAAATTCGTATTCTCCGCGCAATCGTGCGACTTCAGCGCGATGGGCCAGCCCGCGTGGGAATTTTTCAAATGAACTTGCCGGGATTGCGTCGGCGAGGGAAGCCAATGATGAAAGCGCACCGGAAGAAATCCATTCCGATCCCTTTTCGGCAATCACGGAGGCGGCCCCATTGAAATCTTCGGCCGCCAAAAGGTGGCGCACAGCCTGCTCCCACTGTTCGCATTCCAGGAAATACGCCGCATAACGTTTATGCTCGCCGGCTACCCCTGACCGGCCAATTTCGCTGCGCAACCTACGTCGCAAGAAGTCTTGAAAGAGAGGATGAAGCCGGTATTCCTCGCCGCGCGAATCGCTCGCTACGGTTAGAAAAACATTGCGTCGGACCAAACCAGGAAGTTCGCGCGCGCAATTCGAACCCGGACAAAGCGCTGCACAAGTATCAAGTTCAATCCGGTCCAGAAGTGAAATCTGCAACAACAGGTGTTTTACTTCGTCAGATTCGTCTGAAAACACCTCTTCTGCGAAGTAATCGAAAATGTCGCGCTCTGACTGGCGTAAAACTTCCAGCAGATTTGGAGGCTGGTGCGTTTCGCTCGCGATGAGGTTGCGATGGGCCACTTGCCGCACCAATTGCAACGCCGTAATCCAACCATGGGTCCGCTCGCGATATTCAGCTAACTGTTCAGCGGTCAGTTCGAGGTCAAAAATCTTGCGAAATAATTCCCGGGTTTCGCCGTCGGTGAACAACAGGTCGGTGCGATCGATGGTGGCAAGCGACGTCTGAAGCCGCAGCCGACCAACGGCTAGGGGCGGCATTTCACGCGAAACGATAATTACGTGCAGCACGTCGGGAAGATATGCAAGCAGGCGGTCAACAACTGTGTGCACTGCTGTTTCGGCCCCCAGATGATGGTAGTCGTCCAACACCAGGATGAGTTGTTGTTCAACGCTTTCGAGTACCTCGTTAAGAAACACATCAACTGCTCGTTCCGGCTGCTGCGCCAATTCGCCCGTTGCTTGTTGCAAGTAAGCAAACAAAGCCTCGCCGAACCCCGGCACCTGTTGTTGAATCCCGAACGCGAGGTAACCCAGGAAAACTGACGGATCAGCATCAGTGTGATCCAGTTGATACCAAACGAATTGACGTTTGTGAGTGCGCAGAAAGTCGGCGACCAGTGTGGTCTTACCCGAACCTGCGTTGGCCGTTACCAAAGTTATTGGAGACGAAAGGTTAGCCAACAGACGATCGGTTAAACGGCCCCGCGACAGCAGTTCGGGCGTGGGGCGAGGCGGCAATAGTTTCGTCCGCAGAAAGAAACTGGGCCGGCGTTGTTTCAGTCTTTCTCCGGCCGGAAGAGTGATCGAAGGCCTATCGGTCCCGTCGCGTCGATTCGCGGGCGCCATAATTTCCTGCCTCTGGACTGTCGTCTGAGTGCGACCAAGATTATAACGATGAAACTCGATCAAACCACCAGTAGCGCCCTGTATTGCCGAGCTTCGTTGGTCCTCTGGAGCAATCGCTGACATGGTTTGGGCTTAAGGAGAGTTGAGTTCAGACTACTTTCTTAGTTCGATCGCGCCGGATCCAGCATTGATTTCAGCAACGAAATCGCGGCTTCATCCAGCGCTCCCGCTCGACCGTGCACATGATCGAGTGCGATACATGCTTCTGCGGCAGTGAGTCCATAACTTTCAAATAGCGAGATGGCCTCTGCTCGCGTGAACGAGAGGGTCGACTCGTCAATAAGCACAAGCGATTGTTTGGAGCGCATTCGCCATAACGGCGGCGTGGGAAGATTTCGACTCGTGATCAAAAAGTGGACATTCGACGGCAGTAAGGATAGGAGCCGACCAAAGAAGGGAATTAACCATTCCGCGTCTGACACGAGATGTAGATCTTCAAGCACGATTAGGAGCGGTTTTGACGAGTCGATTTCACCGAGCTCATAGACAAACGAATCCGCAAGCAAGGTCACCGGCCCCAGATGTGTCAAGCCAACCAGTGCGAGTAACGATCTCTTGCCGAATCCTGGTACGCGCTCCTGAATGGCACTGATCAGGTAACTGAAAAAAACTACCGCATCGCCGTCGGGCGCATCGATCTTGTACCAGGCGACCGAGCGTCCGCATCGCGCCGCGAAATCAGTGACTAAAGTCGTCTTCCCGGTGCCGGCGCGGCCGCTGATTATTGTAGATGTACCGGTGGCCAGGCTTTTTGCAAGAAGTCCCAGCAAACGCGGCCTTGCTAACCGCGGCGGACGCGGAGGTGGCGCAATCTTGTCGGCGATCAGTTCTAAATTGGCCATGTAAGGCCCACGCGTATCGTCAACTAGAAACATGACGCAGCATCCCTTCTGGCTGTTTGACGTCGATCGCGGCGATTTCTACCGAAAGCGCTGGTTTCTGACCGAAACAAGGTTTATTGCAATGGCCTTGAGAGATTCTTGAGTTTTTAAACAGCGATAGCCATCACTGGATCGCCATCAGAAGCGAAGCGAGAGGCAGCTGAGCCCGCCATCCATCTTTTGAAACTCTGACATGTCCAGAGGAACAGTCTGGTATTCAAACTCATGCAAGGATTTTTCTAAGTGGGAGAAGCCTGACGGGATGAGAATGTAGTCGTTAACGCGAACGCAGTTAGCGGCGTACTCTTCAGTAGGTTGTACGCGGATTAGTTCGAAGTCGGCCAAAGCCGGATGGTCCGATAGAGCTGCCACAACGGCCAGCCGGTAGTTACCGACATAAGCCAGGCCGCTCTTCAAATGAAGTAACGATTCTTTTTGTTGACGAATGTCGATTAAGCTAAACGAGTAATTCCATGAAGTCAGCAAGGTTGCCAACTGTTCAGCGCCCGATCGATTTGTCCGGTCGGAGATGCCGATGAAGAAATGACCTCCAGCTTCACAAATGTCGCCACCATCGAGGGTGCCTGGAGGTTGGATCGGGTGTGTTTCGAACTGAAATGCTTCAAGCGCCGCAGCAATGCCGGCAACTTCGCCGGTTCGTGAGGTTGCTCCCGGTCGGGTCAAAACCACTCTCGCCTTCTGATTTTTCGCGCCGGTAACTACAACGGCGGTATCTTCAATAAAAGTTGAGTCGGGAAAGTTCTCATCCGCAGGAAGCTTGATGACTTGCACACCACCACGCGCTAAGGCCTCGCAATACTTCTCGTGTTGCCGCAACGCTAATTCATAATCGGGCGCGCCTAAGTTGCTGGTCGTAAGTCCAGCGGCAAAATTCGCAGCGGGCGTACGAACGACAGCTTTAGTAAACATTTGTCGACTGGAAATCAGAACAGCGAGCTTACTTCGGTTTCTTGCGCGCCTTCACGTCTGTAGAAATAATGGTGATGATGAGCGCGAAACCGGCGATTGCGGCGAACAGGAAAAAAATCATTGCAAAGCCGGGATAGCCGAGGATCTTGAACGACGTTTCTACGCGCATCAGCATCGATGCGCCAACGATCAGGGCGGCCAACACCAGACCCAGCGCTACCCGGTTGGCGACTTTCTGTAGTCCTTCAACCAAAAGTTTTTCATCGATCGCATCGACGTCGACCTTGAATTTGTTGTTCCCAATCGTATCGAGGATTTTGTTCACGCGGCCGGGAAGTTTTTCGGCAAATTCTTTAAGCTCGACAACTCCACCCAGCAGGTTTCCCGGCTGAAGGGTTTGGACCAGGTTGCGCTGCAAGATTTCCATTGCGCGTTGGCGGATAACTGCCGCCGGCTCGAAATCGGGATCGAGCGTAAAAACCACTCGATCCAGGTTCAACAGAGCTTTTGCGACCATGGTGAACTCCTGCGGAAGTTTGAACCAGCAATCTGCAGAGATTCTGGTGATTTCCAGAGCCACCTGACCTGAGTTGAGCCGGCCCAGACTGTCACCAGCATGTTCTGCAACTAACTGCGCGATACGCTGCTTGAATTCACCGCGATTGAACAAATCTTTGGGTTGGCCCATGCGAATCGTGGTTTCTGCCGCATCGTCGCCGTGGCCTTCACTTATCGCCAGCAGCAATCGGAGCATGTTGTCGCGGAAGCTAGGAACCAAACGCATTACCATTCCCACATCAATCAAGGCAATGTCATCGTCGTCCGTCAGCAAGACATTGCCTGGATGAGGGTCTGCGTGGACAAAACCGTCAAGCAAAATTTGTTTGAGATAAGCCCGAAACAGTTCGCGGGCCAGGCCCCGACCATCGATCTCCATCAGTCGCAAAGGACTCAAATCGGTGATCTTCTTGCCATGGACATACTCCATCGTCAGCACTCTGGAAGTACAGAAGTCTTCGATTGGTGCAGGAACGATCACGCGCTCGAACTCGCGCAGGTTCTCGCCAAATAAAACGAGATTGTTGGCTTCAGTTTTGAAATCCAACTCACGTAGCAGACTCGTTCGCAACGACTGAAGCATGTGAGCGAAGTCATAACGCTTGCCCAATTCGGTATGCGCGTCGAGAAATTGCGCGACTTCCAGCAACGCTTCGAGGTCGTCGACGATCTGTTCGCGTATGTTGGGACGTTGAACTTTAACTACCACGGGCCGCCCATCACGCATGTAGGCGCGATGCACCTGGCCCAATGAGGCCGCTGCGAGCGGCTCGGTATCAAACTCCGCAAATGCCTTGGAAATCCGCACCCCGAGTTCGCTGGAAACAATGCGGTCCACCTCTTCATAGCAAAAGGGCTCGATTTGATCCTGTAAGCGTTCCAGTGCCTCGAGGTACGGGCCTGGCAATAAGTCTGCGCGAGTGGAAAGCAGTTGGCCCAACTTGATGAAGGTTGGTCCAAGTTTTTCGAGATCAGTGGCTAACTCTTCCGCTTTCGGCGCGGCCTCAGCTTGCGACTGTTCGTCGAGTTGTAGATCGTCAGCGAATCCCGCCTGCTTAACTAAATCAGAACGGCCATACTTCACCAGCAAGACTGCGACGTCTTTGTAGCGTTTCAAACGTTCGGGTTTTAGCGAGACCATTCAGCTTCCTTGAGCGGATTGTACTACCAATACCGGGCCAGACTTTAAAGCACAAATGTGGCCACAGGTGTGAGGAAGGTGTTACGGAAGGTTCATTTAACAATCACGCGGCGCAAATTAGCGCATGAACTCCGCACCTCAGTTGGCTGAAACTTTAGGCGCTGCGCCGTTGCGCGCGGCCAGGCTGCGATCGATGAGTGAGCGCAAGGCTTCTGTGCTCATTTCGCGAAGAGCTACGCCATTGATGAAGATGGCCGGCGTGCTGTCGACACCGTAAACTTCGCCATCATCGAGATCGTGCTTTACCTCCGCTGCATACTTGCCGCTGTCGAGCGCAGCATCAAAGCGCGCACGATCAAGTCCAATTTCGGTCGCATATTTCTTCAGTGAAGCAACGTCCAGGGCGTTTTGGCGCTTGAACAGCAGTGCCGTGTATTCAAAAAACTTCCCTTGCGCGTTCGCAGCGTTAGCAGCCTCTGCCGCTTTACGCGCATTGGGGTGCATCGTCAAAGGGAAATCACGAACGACTAATCTGACTTTGGCGCCGTAGGTTTTCAACGCTTCTTCCAGCAACGGCTGCATGGCTGCGCAAGCCGGACATTGAAAATCAGTGAATTCAACGATCGTTACCGGGGCGTTCGCGTCACCGCGCGACGGATCATCATCAACGCTGATAGCCTGCACTGGCAGCGCAGGCTCGTTAATCAACATGCGAATGTTGGCGTTCGCGCGCAAACGGTTCGACAATTCCTGTTCGAGTCGTTGTCGGTCCTGCTCCTGAAGATATCCCGCTATATCATTTTTAACAGTAGGAAGTTCCGCATTAATCCGCGACTTGTTCTCGTTGTAGAACTTGGTTACTTCCGCTTCGGTCGGCGCGTGGACCTTTTCGCTGATCTCTTTGCGAATAATCTCTTCGGGGGCCACGCCGCGACGGCCGGCCTCAGCGAGCAGAAGCATATCGTTGATCGTTACATCCACGGCTTGTTTTGTAAGTTGATAAGTATTGAGCCTTAGTTTGTAGTTAATTGGTTTCAATCGTTCATCAATCGTGCCGGCGGTGATCTGGCGCGCGCCCACCGTAGCAATCACGGTGCTTGCCGGTAACGAGGCGGCGCCAGCCGGCGCATTGTTGATGACAGGATTGGTAGCCCGCAATCGTTTCACAAACTCTGCCGAGAGCTTCTCCTCGCGTTGGCCCTTCAAATAATCGATTACCTGTTGTCGTGCAGTCGCGGCGTCAGTTTCGCCAAGTTGGTCACGGTTTTCCTGCATGACTTTTTCGATCTCGGCATTGGTTGGTTCAGTAACCTTCCGCGCGACTTCAACGTCATACAACTGCTGGTGCGGTATCTTTCGTTTCGCTGCTTCGGTCTCCAGCAAAGCAGTGTTGATTTGAAGATCAATTACTTGTCGTCGAGCCTCCGCGAGTCTGTCATCCAAACTCTCGACTTCCTGTCGCACGTTCTGATCAATATCAGCCGAGGTGATCGTTTGACCGTTTACCGTAGCGAGCGGGATCGGGGCACGTGTGACGGGAATAGCTGGCGCAGCCGGCGGCTGAGGTGCCGGAGTAGGCTGCGTTGCTGGCGCTTTCGGTGCCGGACGTCGACTTGCAGTCCGGCGTGGACTTTGCGAAACGACGTTAACGGCGAGGCCAGTCAAAAGAAGAAGGACAAACAGGGGCTTTGCAGTGTTCATCAGTATACCGTTCGCGAAATCTTGGAAAAACGAATGATATTTGCGGCAACAGTTAGAGCGCAAATCTGCGCGCCAAGTTGCCACTCGGCAGCCAGCAGGCTGAAGAGGAGTTAGATAGAACTGATTGGTTGCAGGTCAGTGATAGCGAATGATGCTGCGGCGCCGCGGTTTGGCAGGCTTTCTCGCTGACAATAGATTCTTTTGTCGTCCATTAAGAATGAAGGCCAGGCCCTGGTGCGTCACCCCGAGCAAGCGGGCTGCGCGCGTCACGCTCCCTGCGGAAGCATCGAGCGCTCGTTTGATTAGTTCGCCTTCAAAACGCAGTACTTGCTCCTCGAGCGAAGCTTCCGCGGTCGTCTCGTCGTTAGCGGCCATCACCGTCTTTGGTTCATTTGCGGCTCGCATCAACAATTGCCGCGCGCACTGGCCCAGTCGCAATTGCACGGCTGTGCTCTGTGATTTGTCGAGTGATGATTCAGCGCTGAGGTAGTGGTCCAAGATTTCTTCATGCGAGAGGGTGCTACCGAGTTCTTCAATTAGCGTAATCGATGCGAGTCCGCCTGTTTCGCGATCACCAGCGGCACCCGCAAGGTCAATTGCATTCGTGAAAACCGATAGTGCCTCGCCATGCCGTCCCAGGCGTGCCAGCACAATGCCGTGGGTGGTGAGTGCCGCGGCGAGATTTGATTGTTCGTCGCCCTTACGGAAGCCGCGTACTGCAACCATTGCGGATTTCTCGGCAAGCTCCAAACGTCCTTCGCCAATGTAAGCGCGCGCGCGCGTGTCTTCGAACTGCGCACCGGAACCTTTATCGTTTGAGCGAGCAGCGAGCGAAAGCGCACGATCGAGATGTTCATGCGCTTCAGCAAATCTTCCCTGATGGGCGTGCAGGAACCCCAGGTTGTTTTCGACGTTGCCAAGCGCGCGCAGATCGCCGGCTTGCTCGAGTTCCACACCTGCGGCGGTATACTGCATCAACGCAGCATCGATGTAGTCTTCGCGATTATCGGCTAGACCTGCATTCTTGAGTACCGTTCCATATTCGTTGTGAAACTTTCCTTTGAGGGCGTGGTTAGTGCTGACTGCAAACAACGGCGCTGCCTGCGAGAGGATTTGAAGAGCTTCGTCGGATCGCGACGAGACTTCTTCAACCATCGCTTTGTTCAGCAATGCGCGCAATCGTTGTTGGCTCTCAATAGTTCCAAGACAATCCAACGCAGCGTCGAAAGTAATGCGCGCTTCATCAAGCGCACCGGCGCGCCAGTAACAGACACCGAGATCCACGCGTGCTTCGGCGACCTTTTCAGAGAGACCTAATTGTTCGAAGAGGCTTGCGCTTTCGGAGATCAAATCTTTGGCAATTTCCTGCGCTCCGGAAATTTGTTGTGCCGTGCCCAGCCAACCAGACAATGTTCCCACACGTAGAAGTAGTTCAGCTTTCTCCGAAGAAGACAGTCCTTCGGTGTGTGGCCGGAAGCCAACGCCTCGCCAAACGTCACTCAGTAGTTCCTGCGCCTCGTGAAATCGCCCGGCTTCTTCGAGTTCTTTAGCCGCAGCGCAGAGCTCGTGAATATTTCCCGAGATACCGTCGATTGGTGTTTTTGTCTGTATGGAATCCAATTGGTTCATTTGCATGTGAGGGCTCTCTTTTTATCGTAGTGCAAGAAACCTTGCAAGAGAATTCTCAGGCGGATATTATGCGCGACGTTAAAAACAAAGGTTAGCTAACTGCTCGGTGCCACGCAAGTTCCACCCCCAGTTAATTGGAGAAAAAATGAAAAAGTTCAAATCTATCTGCGCGCTCCTGTTACTCGCTCTGTCCCTTAGCGTTCCGGTTTATGCCGAAGACCTGACTCCGGGCGACGGCCACACACCGGGCTGTGCTACCGAAGATCCGGGCCAGCTTACGCCTGAAACCTCCGGTTCCAATGCGACAACAACGATCATTGTGGATAACGGGCTGACCGTGGTGAACGTCATCCTCGCCTTGATTGGCCTCAGTTAAAGCGTCGGGACTTGTTGTCCTAAGTTAGTGTGCGGCTTACCTTTTGGGCAGTTTCAGCGTGGGGAGCCGCCACTAACAGCCGAATGCTACCTTCATATCGCACGCAAGGCAAGGAAAATGCTGAATTCCATGCAATTGGAAACCTACCGCGGCGAATAACTGACCTGTGTCTGAGCTGTCAAACAGTGTTCAAAGCCACGAGTCTTTGGACGGTGTCGAGCGTGTCGATTTCGTTAGCTTGTTTGTCGGGGCGTAATCTTAGTATCCGGGGAAACCTTAGGGCGTAACCGCTTTTGTGTCTCTTCGACTCCTGCACTCGGTCAAAAGTGACTTCGATGACAATCTCAGGTTTAACCAGGCGGACCCGGCCGTGCGCGAACTCCTTGATCGTGTTTTTTGTAAACCACTCGGTCATTTCGGTTAGTTCGGCGTCCGTCAACCCCGAATAAGCCTTGCCAATATTGAGGAGCTCCCCGTCGTCCTGAGAACGACGGACGGCGAAGGTGTAGTCCGAAAGCAGATGTCGACGCTTGCCGTGACCGACCTCGACCGCGGTAACGACCACATCAAGCGTAGCGATCGCTCGTTTCAGCTTGAGCCATTCACGCCCTCGTCTCCCCGGTTTGTACGAGGACGCCGGACTCTTGATCATCAACCCTTCGTTGCCACGCGCCCGCGCGTTGTCAAATTCCTGATCCAACGCAGCAACTTCTATGAATTTTTTTGCCGTGGAAATTCGAATCGTACCTTCGCGCGGAACAATCTCTTCGAGCAGGCCGTGACGATCGGCAAGTGATTCGTCAATAAGCACGCGGCCATGCGCATAAAGAAGATCGTAAGCGACCAGAATCACAGGAACGTCGCGTAACAAATCTTCACCAATCTGTTTTCTGCCCAGTCGCTTTTGCAATTCGCTGAAGGGCAGGATGCGGTCGCCCTGAGCGGGAACAATCTCACCGTCGATGATGACGGGGGCGCCAAGTTCCTGCAACGGACCAACAAGCTCCGGAAAGCGATGCGTAATCTCGTCCATTGTGCGTGAATAAATAGTTACGCGACTGTTTTCAACGTGTGCCTGCGCGCGAATGCCGTCGAATTTGTCTTCGACGAAAAAGACTTCGGGCATGGTCCGCGCGATGTCGGCAAGATCCGCGGCTGGCGTAGCTAACATGAATTTGATCGGGTGAAACAAACGCATATTCACGTTGTCGAGATCATTATTTCGAGCACGTACTGCCGTTTCACCGATATCACCCAGCAACATGTTCACCTGGGCGACACTTGCCAGTGGTTTTTCAAATGCGCGTGCAATCGCGTCTTCAACCAGACTCTCCCTGAGTCCAATTCGCAAATCGCCAGCAAGCAATTTGATCAAGTACTTGGCTTCGAGCGGCGTGGCGTGACTGAGGACGGCCACCAGCACAGCGGTTTTAGCTTTGCTGCCGCGGGTTTCGCTGAGCCGCGTAATGATCGATTCTGTTTCTGCCAGGGTTATTTGCGGAGAATGAAATCGTTTGGCAGCTTGAACCGCTTCGTGGGCCGTTTCGCCGGCATCTCCCAGCCGCACGTAGATTGGCGCCAGTTGCTGCGGCGTGAAGCCGGTCGCTTCGCTGAGTGCCGCAGTAATGATGCTTCCGCCAACGTTAGTCGTGCGGGCGTCGTTTTGTGCAAACTGATGACCAGCAAAGTAGCGCGCGGCGCGATTGAGATCGGCGTCAACCAGCTGCTTCAGAAAATTACCGACAAGCGCCGTTTTTTCGAGCTTTTTCGTGGTTGCGGCAACTTGTTCCGCTACCTCGGCGAATGTCTCGAGCAGTCCTGCGGCAGGCAGGTTGCTGGTCTCTGCGATGGCGTTCGGCGATTCAGCTTTCATTGATTACTGAAGGTTGGGGGACGACTAACGGAGTGTCAAGCGAGGCAGCTTACCTTCTTGTTTGTGTGCGCTCAGGTTACAATCAGCTTCTTGCAGTCGCGTAGGCGCTAGCGAAAGGTAGTCTTAACTTGTACTTGTTCATTCTCGAATCCCTCGGCAGCACAGAGCTGGTTTTTATCCTCATCATGGCGCTTGTGTTCTTCGGTCCACGTAAGCTGCCACAAATTAGCCGTTCACTCGGTAAAAATCTTGCCGAGTTTCGTCGCGCTTCCGAGGAATTTAAACGCACCTGGGACCGCGAAGTCTCGCTTGAAGAGACCAATCTCGCGACAGGTCAGATTCTTCCGGAACAAAACGTGTTAGCCGAATCAAATGGCGCGGCATTGCCAACTGTCGGAAGTGTGCCGCCCGAGCAAGTTATCGCGCGGCACTCACTTGGTGCCGACAACTACTCAGCAGAATCAGACCAGCCCACCGACGCGATTGAAGAGCCGCCACACTCACCTAAGAATGACTGGTTGTGAGGTCTAACTAGGTAAAGTAAAACGATGTCGACGTTTCAACGTGCATTGGGCGGAGAGCGCCGTGAAGAAGAACTCGGCGGGCAGATGTCTTTTCTCGAGCACCTTGATGAACTGCGGAGGCGGTTGATCCGGTCGCTGGCGTTTGTCTTTATCGCTGCGACAGTTTGCTGGTTTTTTTCTGATCGCATTTATTCATTCCTGGCGGTCCCAATTGAACACGCTTTAGCTGACGCACAGCGTCGTCAAGTGCCAATCAAAGGGCTCACCGGAAACGAGCAAATCTTGTCACTGAGTGCAGCGAAGGAGAATGATCAAGGTCGTTACATCTTTCCTGAGGAAACAAAGATCGGAACCAGCGTCATCCCGGCCGGCGCATCAGTAATGGCGCGCGTGTTAAAAGACACTCAAGGACAACTCGGCCTCTACACTGACGAACCACTCTACGCGGGTAACACAATCATCCCCAAGGGTGTCGCATTGCCGGTTGACTTCCGTGCGCTTCCGCAGGAGTACCAGGGCATCAGTGACAAATTAATTGTGAACAGCCTCATCGATCCTTTTTCACTGTACGTAAAAGTTTCCTTGTATGCAGCGCTCTGTCTGTCAGTGCCGTTTCTACTTTTTCAAATTTGGGCGTTCGTGTCTCCAGGTTTATACCCGCATGAACGGGCGTATGTGACGCCCTTTATAGCCTTATCGTCGATATCGTTTGTTCTGGGTGCCGCGTTCGCCTACAAGATTATTTTCCCACCGGCCGCGAAATATTTGCTGGGACTGGGACAGGACTTCCGGTTGCTTTTGAAGGCTGACGACTACTTCGACTTCATTATCATCGTGATGCTCGGAATGGGCATAGTGTTTCAAATGCCCGCAATTACGTACGTTCTGGCCCGTATTGGCCTGGTAACGGCCCGGTTTCTGTTGAAGATTTGGAAGACGGCCCTGATCGTGATTCTGATAGCCGCCGCTGTGCTTTCCCCGACCAACGACATTCCCAACATGCTTTTGTTTGCCGCGCCCATGATTGCGCTGTATATCGTCTCAATATTTGTCGCCTGGCTGTTTGGAAGGCCAAGAACTGCAGTTTAAGGCGCGAAAAAGGCAACTTAAGGCAGCATTTGCCGCATCTTGACTGTGTTTCGTCGTGAACCTAGAATCCTGTAGTTTCCGCAGCGATTCCGATTCCAAATCGAGTGTCGTTTAGTCCCAAAAACGTCGGTACGTTTCAATTTATCAGGAGTTTGACGATGTCTTACCAGAAAGCCACGCTCCGCCTGGCTGTGTTCTCCCTAATCTTGACCGCTGCCGGTCTGGCTGCATTTGCCCAGGAGGATCCAAAAAAGAGCCAGGATCCGATGGACAAGCCGCGCAATGTAAAACCGGAACTGAAGAAAGCGTACAAAGACTGGCTGGAAAAGGACGTCACCTACGTCATCACCGACGAAGAGCGGAAGGCTTTCAAGAAACTAGCGACCGACGACGAGCGCGAACGTTTCATTGAAGAGTTTTGGCGCCGCCGTGATCCGGATCCGGATACTGAAGAGAATGAGTTTAAAGAGGAATACTACGAGCGCATTGCCTACGCCAACGAACACTTTTCCTCTGGCATGCCGGGTTGGAAATCCGATCGCGGTCGGATTTGGATTATGTATGGCAAGCCAGATGAGCGTGAGACTCACCCCATGGGTGGAAATTACGAACGTCCTTCGTACGAGGGTGGCGGCAATACGTCAACCTATCCGTTTGAGATCTGGTTCTATCGATACCTGCCGGGCGTTGGATCGGGTGTCGAAATCGAGTTTGTTGACCCAACGGGCAGCGGCGAATATCGCATCGCGAGAAATCCAAACGAAAAAGACGCACTCTTGATGGTGCCGAATGCGGGACTAACGCTTTCGGAAGAACTGGGGTTATCAAGCAAGTCTGATCGTATCTCGGGTATCGGTGGTGTTGGCAATCAGAATTACCAGCGCGAACAAGACAGTCCGTTTGCGCGCTTACAATTGCTGGCTGATCTCAGTCGGCCACCGCAAGTTAAGTTCAACGATCTCGCCTCGGCGGTTAATACCGGTGTCATCGAAGAGAATCCGCTTAATTTCGAAGTGCGCGCTGATTTCTTCCGCCAGTCAGACGAACGCGTGATCACCGCGATCACCATTCAAGTCGACAACAAAGATCTGGTATTCCAGGACGTTGGTGGGTTGCAACAGGCGCGCATCAACATTTTCGGACGTATCACATCGGTCGCCGGTCGACGCGCCGGTATTTTTGAAGATCCGGTGATTACTACGGCCACGACGCAAGAGCTCAGCGACGCCAAAGATCGCAAGTCGGCTTACCAGAAGGCCGTCGCACTTGCGCCGGGAACTTATAAAGTTGACGTGATTGTGCGTGACGTTGCGTCTGGCGCCACCGGCGTGCGACACATTGCGTTACCCGTCCCCAAGTATGATCCACAGAAACTTTCAACCTCGACGCTGGTGCTCGCTGCTCGTCTCGAGAATCTGAACGACCAGCCGGCGGTGGGCCAGTTCGTAATCGGTCAAACGAAAGTCATTCCCAACGTCGCCGGGATCTATCGTCGCGGTGACCCGGTTGGTGTTTACATGCAGGTCTACAACGCGGGCATCGATCAAACTACGCTACGTCCTTCGGTCGACGTCGAATATGCTTTGTTAAAAGACGGCAAGGAAATCGGCAAGCAGTCGGAAGACTGGCGCGGGATGAGTGATTCGGGCCAACGACTAACGCTTGCCCGCTTGATCGATACGCGTCAATTAGCGCCGGGTGAGTATGAGCTGGCAATTCGCATTCGCGATCGCGTTTCCGGACAAGCGCTTTCGCCGTCAGCCAAGTTCACGGTGCAGTAAACCAGCGCGGCTATGCCGCTTGATGTGCGGAAGGGCTCTGCCCTTCCGAGTACCGGGAAAATGATTTTGGGGCTGCGCCCGCAAAAAGGGGCGCAGCCCCTTCTTGTTCAGATGAAAGTCGCCTTCGACGGTTTCTGCTCGTTGTACTTATCGTTGCTTCTGCAGTCACAATGCTAGTCAACTTCCTGAATGTTAGAATCGATTGCTCATGACTGATCGTTTAAATCTTGCGGGAAGTTCACAGGATGAAGTGATCGACTTTGTCACTTCTCTTGGCGAGCCTGCCTATCGTGGCCGCCAGCTGTTCGCGGCGATCCAGCATCGACGCCTGCGTAACTTCGACGAGATCAGCGATTTGCCGAAGACCTTACGTGAACGTCTGAAGGAAACAGCAACTGCCGCAACCCTGACTGTGGAATCACGGTACATTTCGAGCGATGGCACGCGCCGTTTCCTGATGAAGACTCACGACAATCTTCCGGTAGAAACCGTATTCATTCCCGAAGAACGACGTGACACCATCTGTTTTTCTTCGCAATCCGGTTGTCCGCTCCAATGTACTTTCTGTCTGACAGCCAAACTCGGCTTGTTGAGATCATTGACCGCCGCCGAAATTGTCGAGCAAATAATAATCGTCCTTAACGATGTCTACGGGACCGGCGCACCGACGCCGCGCGGAACAAATCTGGTAGGCATGGGCGCCGGTGAACCATTTTTGAATTTTGACTCGCTGCTAAAAGCAACCCGCATCATGGGCGACGCGCAGGGACTGTTCATTGTGCCGCATCGCATCACGATTTCAACGGCAGGTGTGGTCCCGAAGATTCGCGAGCTCGCGAAAATTCAGGAGCGACCCAATCTCGCGATTTCGCTCGCCGCGCCAACCGATGAACTCCGCGATGAGTTAATGCCGATAAACAAAAAATGGCCGCTGGAAGAACTGCTATCGGCTTGCAACGAATTTCAGCAGACGCTAAAGCCGCGCGAGCGGTTCACTTTTGAGTACGTGATGTTGGATGGCGTCAACGATTCAGACGAGCACGCGCGTCAACTGGCAAATCTGCTCAATCGCCACAAATTACGTGCGAAGGTCAACTTGATCCCGCACAACCCGGCCGACCCGCTGCCGTATCAACCCTCTCCCGGCGCGCGAGTCGACAGTTTTAAACGCATTCTTGAGGCAAAAGGGATTGATGCTTTTGTGCGCAAGCCGCGCGGGCGCGACATTTTTGCGGCTTGCGGGCAGCTCGCCGCGGTCACGCAAAACATCATGTCCGCAACAAAACATCGCGAAGCAACTCCGTAAACATCAATCGTATCTGACTGACACTATGCGACGAACACTTCAAATTCTCGTAATAACTCTCTTTTTGATGCAACCGGCCGGGGTATTTACTTCAGCCAGCCCGCAATCAGCTCCGAACATTTCCGTTAATGGTTCATTGTCGAATGGAAAAGTGCGTCGCGGGCAAGCAACGACGGCCACGATTGTGATGGATGTGCCGTCAGGCTTTCATACTAACTCCAATCGACCGCTGGAAAAGTTTTTGATTCCTACGCAGTTAAGAGTCGAAGGGCCAAAAGGAATTTCTATTGGTCCAAGTTTGTACCCGCGAGCAGTGCTGCGTTCGGTGAAATTTTCGAAGAGTAAGGTTTCTGTGTTCGAAGGAAGGACGGCCATGAAGTTCGTGGTCACCGTGCCGCGCAGTTTCTCCGGCAACTCGGCTGAATTGACCGCGCGCCTGCGCTTTCAGAGTTGCAGCGACGATACTTGTTTCCCGCCCCAAACGAGAGAAGTCAAGCTTCGGCTTAACGTCGAATAGGGCTTTGCCCTGCGATGTGAGGAAGGTCTTTGACCTTCCGTAAAGAGTTGCACATCTTATTGGGCTTCGCCCTTGAATTAGGGGCGCAGCCCCCGATTTTTTTGAGTGGCTTTCTCGGAAGGTCAAAGACCTTCCTGACATCGGAGGGCAAGCCCTTAAATATCAGAGATTTCCGGCATCCGGCCGATCACTGACATCAACCGCCCCACTTTCCCGTGAAGGCGTTTCTCACGACGATACGAGAAAAATAAGTCCGTGTGGCACATTGTGCAGAGTGCCGCAATGTGAATATTTGTTGGGTGAACTCCGGCAGAGATCAGCTGGTCGCGATTCGATTTCAACAGATCGATGCACGCATGGTTCGCACGCGTTTCCCTGAACAACTCCTGTTGCGGAAACTTTTCTCGGAATGGTTCGATGACGTCGGTTCCTACTTCGTAACAGCACGAACCAGCTGCCGGCCCAATTGCGATAACAACATCGCGCTGCAAAGTTCCGTACTGATCTTCCATTCGCTTAAGTGTTCGCGCGCCGATCTCTGCCAACGTGCCACGCCAGCCTGCATGAACGGCTGCGAATGCGCCTGTTGAGCGATCGCCGATGAGAATGGGAACGCAGTCAGCAGTTTTCACACCCGCAAGTACTCCCTCGGCGTTACTGACAATCGCATCACAATAAATCGAGTCACCGCGCGAGTCTTCTGCTGGTTTTGCTTCACTGAGATCATTCACGACGCGCGCATCGGCGCCGTGTACCTGCCAGCAACCCGCGAGGGCCCACTTGCCTGTGAACAACTTGAGAAAGCGTCGGCGATTCTCCAGAATGTTTTCCGCGGAGTCTTCATTAAAGCCAGCAAGGTTCAATGAGCCCTCGGGCATCGCGCTGGTCCCGCCGTCACGTGTTGAGAAACCGTTGACAAAACCCGCGGCTTCGAGCGGAGCGCAGATGAGTGCCTTGACGCCATCGAGTTCGCGCCAGTAAAAACCACTGTGTTGTAATTGAGAGTCGCTAATGATTGTTGCCATCGGTGTAGACATTATCGAAGTTGCGCGAATTCGCGAAACTCTCACGCGCACGCCGCGCTTTCGTGAACGGGTGTTTACTTCAGCGGAACGCGAGTATTGCGACGGGCGTGGGGCTGCGAGCGCGCAACATTATGCCGCCCGTTTTGCGGCAAAAGAAGCGATGCTTAAAGCGTTGCAGACAGGATGGCGCGGAGGCATTAGCTGGCAGGACGTCGAGATTGCTTCACACGATTCGGGCGCACCATTCCTGGTGCTTCACGGAGAAGTTCAGAAACTTTATCAGCATTCAGGTGCGACTTCGATGCACCTTTCGCTGTCGCATACAACCGAACATGCTATTGCCGAAGTGATCCTGGAAAGAAGCTAGGCTCGTTGGCGTAGGGCTTTGCCCTCTGCTGTGAGGAAGGTCTCTGACCTTCCGTAAAGAATCTTTCAAAACTGATAGGGGCTTTGCCCCTAATCACAGGGCGCAGCACTTAAATTAAAAACCTCATTTCCTGAAGATCAGGCCCTCCGCACGGCGGACCAAAAGCGCTATAGCTAGCGCATTTCGTTGGTAAGGGTGTGCCTGCCCTGCGCGTCAACATCAATACGAGTCCTGAAAGGAAGAACGTTGTTTGCAGGTTCTCTTTCACGACCGCTGGTGTGTCGGGCGATCACCGACTCAGCTTGAGCATCGCCGATCGCTACTTCACCATTGCCCACACCAATTGAATCAGGCAGATTGCCGTGCAACAAACACTCGACGTTTGGCGCCAGACGATCGGAAACAGCGATTAGCTCGCGGTGCGGACATGTCAACGTTGAGCGCGCACCATTGTCAGCATCAATTTCCACGAATTCGATTCCCTCCGGACATTCAAAATTTCCGCCACCAAGCTCGGGCTTCAGGTCAATGGCGTTGTTCATGAAGTCGGCCCACGCGGGCAGCGCCGCATCAGCGCCAGTCAAACCAAGTTGCGCATTGTCGTCAAAACCAATCCAGACGGCGCACACAAGATTGGGTGAATAACCAACAAACCAACCGTCGCGCGATGTTCCAGTCTTACCCGCGACTGCGGTGCCTCTGATTGCATCGCGAGCGGAACGCGCAGTTCCGTGATCGATTACTGCCGCCAACATATTTGTGATCATGTACGCCGTGGTCGGACTAATAACCTGGCGACCAGAATCGATTGCATCGTTGGCGTGATGCGCCGGTGGTTCTCCCACGCTCAATATCACGTTTGGCGTAACTTTTTTGCCGCCGTTAACAAACGCGGCGTAAGCTCCCGCCAGCTCCAGCGGTGTCACTTCTTTTGTTCCCAGGGCCAGCGACGGATAACGCTCCGGCTTCGGCAAGCCAAATTGTTCGGCCAGATTCGCAATACGCGCCAGACCGGTCTGCAATGCAACATCAACGGTTACAACGTTCAGCGACTTAACCAGTCCGGTTCGCATCGTGACGTCGTGCATTGAATAACCGCCGCCAAAATTCGCGGGGTGGTAAATCTTGTTCCGGTCGTAGACGAAATCGCGCGGAGCGTCGGCGAAGGTTTGTACTGGAGACATGCCATCCTCGATCGCGGCGGCATAAACAAATGGCTTGAATGTCGAACCCGGTTGTCGTCGTGCATCTGTCGCACGATTCAACTGTGACTGAGCGTAATCGCGACCGCCCACCATTGCCAGCACGTTGCCTGTTTTTGGATCGAGCGCAACCATGGCCGCTTGCAATTTCGGATTTTTCAATCGTTCAAGTTGCCGTTGCACTGCCTGTTCAGCAAGTTGCTGCAAGTCGAGATCGAACGTCGTGTAAATTCTCTGGCCGGCGGGCGATGATTCGTACTGTGCCGCAGCAGTGCGAGTGGCGAAGTCGACGAAATATGGTGCAAGCGAATTGTCAGAATGCGAATCGGCAACAATCGCAAGAGGCAAATTCGAGTTTGTCGCAGCCTGTTCTGTAGTGATCCAACCATCGCGCGCCATGGCATTAAGAACTACGTTGCGACGTTCCCGCGCCGCGTCGGCACGTTGAATCGGCGAATATCGCATGGGCCCCTGGATCATGCCGGCGATCGTCGCAGCTTCTGCTACGGACAGATCCTTTAACTCTTTGCCGAAATAGACCTGCGCTGCCTCTTCAATGCCTCTGATTGAAACTGCGTCGCGTTGGCCGAGATAGACTTCATTACAGTAGAGCGCAAAAATGTCTTCCTTCGTAAGCCTGTTTTCCAGCGCATAAGCGAGCATCGTCTCCGCAAACTTGCGCCGCATCGTGCGCTCAGGAGTCAGATAAGTATTCTTTACCAGTTGTTGCGTGATGGTGGAACCGCCCTGGCCCAAACGGTTTTCATCCACGTCACGGAGAATTGCGCGGGCGATCCCGACTACGTCCATGCCTGAATGTTCAAAGAAGCGTCGATCTTCTGTTGCCAAAATCGCATGGACGACGAGCGGTGGAATATCGGCAAAGCGCAATGCTTCGCGCTTGCCGCTTTTGGCGAAGGGATCGTTTGAAAGTACTTCAGGCTCAAGCGTAAACGAGTCAACTTTATTCCCATCTTCGGCTAAGTCAGCGATTCTTCCATCGACATTGAAACTAATTACGACTAGCGGCGATCTGGTTTCAGTAGCACTCGGTCGAATCTCAATAGTGTTTTCGTTTTCGCGAAAACTGCCGCTCCACACATTGCTTCCCGCAGAACGCACGTATCCAGCGCGACGCAGGGCAACGACCAGTTGGTCTTTAGTTAATTTCTGACCGGGCCGCAGTATGCGCGGTGCGGCATAAAGTCCCGGCCGACTGGTGAGATAGCCTGTTGCCAGACGCGCGTCGACGATTCTTGAATAGTATTTGTAGGAACGCAGCAGCGAGTCGGCGCCAATGATGACCAGAATCAGAAAGATACCGAAGAGAGTCCGAAAAACTAACCGTTCTTTGTTAAGTGGATTACGGTCGAAAGCCCCAATGAATCGATTAGTGGCGCGGAGTACTGAGATGCTGGGATTGGGAAGTGACGCGATTTCGATGGCCATGAATTCGTAAATGGCAGAGTCGCGGTCGCAAGACACACCCGTCCCACGAGCTTGGACCAGCTTTCCCGCCCGAGACCCTTCAGTGCTCCACAGTTTTCCGAATGTTCTTTATATAGTCTCAATCGAATCATAATTCTTGAGTCCCAGGTCGGACACTCGTAAAAATTACGAGTTTTTGGAAGTCAACCTGACGTCTTGCGCAGTTATCGGCGTCACTTATAATGCTTGACACCGTGTAGCAAATTTTTCTCCGGAGTGTCCCCATGCCTACCCCAAATCATGTTCAAGCTTCCTCAGGTGACGTTCTCTTGCTCGCTGGCACCATGAAGGGCGCATTCGTATTGCGTTCAGACAAGACCCGGCGAAACTGGGACGTCGGCGGCCCTTATTTTCCCGGACGCGCGATTTATGCGCTCGCATACGACGACCGCAATGGCCGGCACCGTTTGTGGGCCGCCGTGAACAGTTCGTATTGGGGATCGTATTTGAGCTCGTCAGACGATTTCGGCAAGACCTGGACTGAACCAGAGACTTATGGCGTGAAGTTCCCAGAAGGATCCGATTCTGCTGTCAAACAGATTTGGCAAATCGTGCAAGGCCACCCCGGCGAACCGGATACGCTGTATTGCGGCGTCGAACCTGCGGCGCTGTTTAAGTCGACTGACGCGGGACAAAGTTGGAAATTGGTGGAAGGCTTATATAACCATCCGCATCGTTCGCAATGGATGCCCGGGGGTGGGGGCCTCTGTTTGCACACAATTCTGCCGGACCCTTCCAACAACAAACGCATGTTCATTGCTATTTCAACCGGCGGTGTTTATCGCACGGATGATGGCGGCGAGAATTGGCAGCCGCGCAACCAGGGTGTGCGCGCGCAGTTTCTTCCCGAGGATCAACGTTATCCCGAGTGGGGACAATGCGTGCACAAGATCGTCAGTCACCCCGATAAGCCCGAAAGATTGTTTCTGCAAAATCACTGGGGACTCTACAAGAGTGATAATGGTGGTGATTCATGGACTGATATGGCGCATGGAGTGCCCTCGGATTTCGGCTTCGCGATGGAAATAGATCCTAACGACGCGAACAGCGTTTTCATCGTGCCGATCGAGTCCGATGAATTTCGTTGCACGCCGGAAGGCAAGTTGCGCGTCTATCGAACGAAGAACGCGGGCGATTCCTGGGACGCGTTAACCAATGGTCTGCCACAGGAAAATGCGATGGAAACAATTCTGCGGGATGGGCTCTCAGCGGATCAGTTGAAACCGACCGGACTTTATTTTGGCACGCGCAATGGAAAACTATTTGGCTCAGCGGATGCAGGCGAGTCGTGGAACACGATTATGGAAAGTCTTCCCCCGGTCGTTTGTGTAAAGACCGCAATCGTTGACTAACAAACGGAGATCTCAGTTCTCAAGGAAAAGGAAATGAAACGATTTACAGCAACACTCTCTGCGATCATTCTCCTGGCGCTCGCAACAGTCGCGGTGGGCCAGGAAAGGAAGCCCGAACCTGCTGAACATAAGTTGATCCAGTTTCACATGGCGCTGTTAAAGAAGGGCCCGAACTACAATTCCGCAGGCATGTCGAAGGATTTGCGAGCGCAACACATCGGAAATGTTTTGTCACTGCTCGCGTCGGGCAAGGCTGTGATTGCTGGTCCGCTTACGGACGACTCTGACATCGCCGGAGTTTTTGTTTTGCGCGCAAGGTCCGCAGACGAAGCGCGAGAATGGGCTGAAAACGATCCGGCAGTAAAGGCCGGCTTCTTCAGCGCGGAGATGCATCCCTGGTGGTCGGAAGACATTATGAAAAAAGCTTCGACGCCGGTTCAAATGACGACTGCTTACCTTGGGTTTCTGAAACGCGGAACAAAATGGACGGCGGAAAAGACGCCGGCGACCGAAGCAATACAAAAGGCGCACCTGGCAAACATTGGCCGCCTTGCCGATACGAAGAAACTAGTGGTTGCGGGGCCGTTCGGGGACAACGGAGATTTACGCGGCATTTTTGTATTCAAGGTTGCGTCGATTGAGGAAGCGAAAAAACTTGCCGAGACGGACCCGGCAGTTCAGGCTGGGCGACTCGAAATCGAAATGCACCCATGGATGGTTCCGGAGGGCGTGTTACCTTAATCAGTGATGGTTACTTTTAATGTTACTGGTTTTCTAACGGACTTTACTGGCGGTCAGCATCAGATCGTGATTGAGTCGCGCGCGACCACCGTTGGCGAGGCTCTCAACGATCTATGGCAACGACACGTCGGTTTGCGTGATCGCGTGGTGAACGAACAGGGCAATCTCCGGCAACATGTCAATATTTTCATCAACGACGAAAACGTAAGGCGCAAGCAACTGCTGGAGACGTCGCTGCCTGACAATTGCGAAATCACGATCTTGCCGGCGGTAAGTGGCGGATGAATTCGTCTTATTCATGAGTCTTTCAGTTCATGTAATCTCGTTGATGTTCGGACAAAAAGCCTGATCCACGAAATTTCACGAACTGAAAGACATGGAAACACATCGAACGAGCGGAACTTCAGTCTGAACACAGCCGTACTAGACTTCGCTATGTATTGTCCCACCTGCGGTTCAGAAGAGCGACAAATCAGCCAGTTTTGCCGGGCGTGTGGTACAGACCTCCGCGTCGTACGTCGCGGGCTGGAACGACCGGACGCAATCACGCAGTCGGCTGTTTCAGCGCGCGAAGAGATTAGTCGTGCAGTTGCGGAAAGAATTCGCGACCTGGAGTCGGCTGATGACTTAAGACGGGTCGCGGAAGACGTTCTGCCGCAAATTGAAAAGTTTCTGGAGTCGCCGGAAGAAAAACGTTTGCGTCGCGTGCGCGCGGGTGTTGTGACCGCGGCGGTTGGCCTGGGAGCAAGTCTCCTGATCTTTTTGATGAGCACTCAGGCTCACGATCTCATCCCGTTCATCGCTTTGGGTGTCGTTACTTTTCTGATTGGTCTCGGGATGGTGATAAATGGTTTCGTCTTTACAACCCCGCGCAAAAGGCTCTCCGATCGTTCTCAAGACGCAAAGTCACAAAAAGAACTCGAATCAGGAAACAAGCCTGGTTATTCGGCACAGCAACTCAGCGCGCCAGCGACTAACGACTTGCTGACACCGCAATCCTCCGTTACCGAACACACTACTCAACTGCTCAAATAAAGACTTTAGAAAAAGCATCTATCATTTGTTATTGCAACCCCTGTATCCCGACGTCTCGGTGCAGGTGCGGCAGCCAATGTTGAAAGATGCTGGTAATCCGTTGACTGCTTAGCCGCCACAATCGTCAGCAACTGACCGGCACGACTGATTTACCAATGACAAATGATAGATTTCAAATGAATAGATGATAGATGGTTTTTTGCTGACGCATCGTTTCTGAAACTCAGCGCTTGAAGTCGCGGATATCCTGGAAGGGCATTTCAGTATTGTTGAAATCCGGGCGGTAGTAATACGCAGCTCCATCAAACTCCTGGAGCCAGCCTTCTTCTATTCCAAATTCATCCAGCGCATTAACCGCGCGCAACCATTCACTCTCGCTGATGCGGCGTGACAACAGAATGTGACGCTTGCACGTCGCTGCCTGATGAGTTGGATAGTATTGGGCCATCAATGACACCGCTACGTGCGGGCTCAACTCATCCCTGATCCATTCGAGCGACTCGCGAATGCGACCGATGTCATTTGGCAGGACCAGCAGACGAATTATTAGACCGCGTTGCAAAAGGCCGGCATCATCGAAAATCAAGTCATCGCCAACTTGACGATACATTTCTGCGATCGCCAGCCGCGCTTGTTCTTTGTAACTTCGGACTTTGGAATACAGATAACCGGATTCGTCGTCGGCGTACTTCAAATCTGGTAGGTACACGCCGACGATTCCTTTGAGCAACCGTAACACTTCAACCGAATCGTAGGCGTTGGTGTTGTAAACGATTGGCAATCGCAAATCCGCCTGCGCCGCGAGCAGAATGCTGCGCGCCATTTGAGGTGCGAAATGCGTGGGCGAAACGAAATTGATGTTATGGCAGCCACGCTGCTGCAACTCCAACATGATTTCAGCCAAACGCTCGTGCGTAATTTCGTTTTTGAGTTGTTCTTTGTGCGTTTGCGAAATTTGGTAGTTTTGGCAGTAAACACATCGCAGGTTGCAGTTGCCGAAGAAAATATTTCCGGCACCGTGGGCGCCGACGAGCGCAGGTTCCTCGCCAAAATGAGCTGTGTAGGAAGAAACAATCGGCAGCCTGCCAGAGTAGCACGCCGCGATCTCGTTGTTCAGGCGATTATTGAGACAATCACGAGGACAAACCGTGCAGCGCTCGAGCAGCGCTTCAAGCGCGGATACACGTTTCTCCAGCTCGCCCGACTCAAGCAAGGATAAGTATTGCGGCGTACTGTTGAACTTTGTAGTACCCAGGAATCAGCCTTCTGCCCACTGCCTTCTGTCATTTCGGTGAGCGACCGCGAAAATGCACAAAATGCGGTTTGTGATGTTCGACCACATCGGCCGGCGCCACCTTAGTCGTCTGACTCCAAACGAAATCCATTTCGCTGTGAATCGTACTGAGCGCCAGCCGCGCTTCAAAAATCAAAAGGATGCTGCCATAGAAAAGAAAGCAAGCACCCGATAACCCGACAATCACCGGAACCACATTGTAGCGTGGACTGTTCGGAATCACAGCGACCACGCCAATCGCAACGCTGGTGGCTACGAACAGTCCCGTCGACAGGTAAAATGTAACCATCGCTCGCTGCAAAACGCGCGCGCGACTTGTCAGCATATCGAGCTGTGCGAAGATTACTGCTTGTCGCTCCTTCGAGTCACCGGCGCCCTTTGCGGAGAGTTCCTCCAGCTTGTCAGACAATAGACGAACACGATCCACAACCCGTCCTAGACGTGACGAAGTGGAAAGGATCATGCTGCCGCAAGCAGAGATCAGCACTGCCGGCGTAATCATCGCCGTCAACACCGCTACCGCTGAGGACATCGGATCCACGAATCACCCGAACTAATGTCCGCGCCGTCCTCTCCGTCGTGTTGTCGTCTTTTTGACGGGCGCCGGAGTCGCTGTTGTAGTTGCGGCTTCCGCTTTCTTCGGCATCATCTGCTTCTGAATCAAATCCCTGATCATCTGTTGCGCGAAATCTGCACGCACCATCACTTCATCGTCCTCAGCCGTGATCGAAATTCCATTCAGGATCGACTTAGCCGATTGATCGGGAATTGAACGCGTGGCATACGAAAGCAAGCCCGTATACAACTTGGCCACAATCTTCGCAGTGTCTGGATTATCCGCATTCGAAACTCCTCGAATCATGAAATTCGTGTCGTCCATCGTCAATGACGCATAGATGTCGCCTAGCTTGGTTTCGCAACGAGGAGCACGCGGGGCAGTGTCAGTCCCGAGCATTCCGAAACTTTTCGCAAACGAGTGCCACGGTGAACCGGCAAAACTGATAAGTACATTCGGATCGCGCACCATGTAATTGAGTGCGTCGCCGCTGATTCGGTCTTTGCCGTTAGCCGCATCAATGGCTGCCCGCAAATAACCGGGACTGCCACTCGCGATCATGTTCCCACTCAAGGCCACTACGCCGACTTCGGTGAACGCTTTCAGGAACGGGTTCTTTTCGGCTTCCTTTACCATCGGATCTATGGTCATTAGTCCCAGCGTCTTGTTGCCATATACCTCATCCCGCATTTTTCCCTGGCTTGCCATGCGCGCGAGGGTGAACAGCGAATCAGCGCTGAAATCTCCGCTGGCGATTATTATCGCTTCGGGCGATTGAAAATTCAGATCGGCAGTTGGTTTTCTGAACCTGACTGCGATCGCCAGGTATTCAACCCGCATTGGATCTATACCTGCGTTCTTCTTGACCTCTTCAAATCCCTGACGCATCTCAGCAAAATCTTTTGGCGGCATGAACTTTGGCAGGACCTCGTTCAAGATTCGCTGCGAATTGATGTAGATGAGAGTATCAGTCTCAGGTAAGTTGGCTAGCGAAGCAATTACGTTTTGTGGAACGGGCGCGCCGAGGTTTGTGGTAGACGCGGGATTGACGCGTACGTTTGCTTTGGCGCCTTCACGCGAAGTGTCGACTACGCACTGAGCGTTTGCGGCTCCAGACAATCCAGCCAGCAACAGCGTTCCCAAGAGGAGACTAAAAGTATTTTTCACAGTGAGAACCTCCGTTTAGTGTTTTCTGCCCTGCACACAATACCACTTAAATTCGTTTTAAGTTTTCTACGGTAAATTCGTTATGCACATTACCCGTATTTAGAGTAGACGCAGGCTCGAAAAGCAGCACCTCTGCCTCTTCGTCCGCTACGGGTCTATGCTCAACACCGCGAGGAACGACGATGAACTCTCCCTTCTCAATCCATACTTGTTTCTCGCTTTGACCGTCGCGGTATTCCATCCGGAAGCGGCCATTAACCACCAAGAACATTTCATCCTCAGCTTCATGATGGTGCCACGGAAATGGCCCGCTTTCCAGCACAGTGGGATCCGAAGCTTGGAATTCACGTGACTTGAAGTCGCG